>UINC01000732.1_pt1 | contig 40615 bp, 30 predicted proteins | sample 5385821 | NCBI WGS metagenome assembly UINC01 (sample SAMEA4666929, study PRJEB26691) | marine metagenome | isolation source: Pacific Ocean | place: Pacific Ocean | collected 2011-10-13 | reverse complement strand
ATGCCCCCGAAACTTTCAGCCGGCTCACATGGAACTCAGCATGCGGGGGCGATAGCAGGACTGTCGGGACGGGGATGCTCAGGGTCGCCGATGGCTCACGTGGGGCGGATGCCGCTCAGATCTTCCACAACCTGCTACTCTCGGCTGGCGCCGAAGCAGACTCTATTCCGGAGCTGGAGGTGCTGGAACATGAGGTCGTCGGTTGCGGACACGGTACGGCCAACGGGCCAATAGACGAGGAGCAAGCGTTCTACCTCGAGTCTAGGGGCTTTGACCCCTCAGAGGCCAGAAGCGCTCTGATCGCCGCATTCCTAAATGCTACCCTATCGGAGATGGGGAGTGAGTCTCTGCACGACTGGCTGGTCAGACTTCTGGGTTCCGAGTTGGGAACCCTGGGTGACTGAGTTCGGCAATTGATTGTGCCGCGAGAGAGTCCCTGACTACCTCTAGGCTGAGCGGTCCCTGTAACCTGAGAGGAGTGCGGTCATCAGGAGTCCCGCAGCGGCGCCGAAAGTCATCCCCTGCTGCTCCATTCCGGTGCCTGCGAGATCCCTGAAAGCGAGAGTCATAGCGCCTGTCATGGGGACCACGAAAACCACGAAGCGCCCCAGCCACTGCTTGGGGGTGGGCGCCCTGCCCATGGGCCTGAGAGTGACCGAGCTCGATTTCTGTATCACCTGCCACTCGGCCTTCTGCGCCCCGACCTTCAGTCGCTGCATGACGGCCGGCCTGATTCCAGGGTCGGCTGACCCCGGGTGAGTATCCTCTCCCCGGCCCGTGATCAGTTTCAACCGGCCGAGATCTGGCCTGCGCTCCAGTAGCCTGTCCGCCAGAGCTGCTGCAGAAGGGGCGTCGAGTCCATGCAGATCCACAACTAGGACCCCCCTATCTCGCCTCACCTGCTCCTCTACGACCCAAGTGCCCCCTCCTGAATCGAGCGCCCTGTCCTCTATCATAGCCAGTATGGCCCTGACCTTGGTGACCTCCTGCTCCCTGATGGCCCCTAGGTCCCTGCCTGATCGGGACGTCTCACGCAGCCTGTAGTACGCGAAAGTGGTCACAACTACGGTTGCCGCGAGCCCGGCCACGAGACCGGAACGCAGAGAGCCAATGACATCCGGGCTGTCCAGCCCGCTGAGGAAGATCGCGATGAACGTCGCCATCACCGCAACCATGGAGCCGACCACGATGCCGAGCCATGCCGCATCACGGTAGTTCAGGTCGCCCATGCGGGGCGGAGCGAGTGCTTGCTCAAAAGAGTGCGAGAGTGACGAAAATGACCGTATGACACAGTTCATCAGTATGCCCCCCATACGAGAAGCGTGTCGTCGCTTGCCAACGGACTGAGCGACAGAATCAGGGAAATGAAGGTCAGTAGGGCCATAGCGGCATTCGCAGGAGGGTATCTGCTGCTGTGCTTCCTCGCTCCGGCGATGATGCCCGAGGGAACGGTTCCCGAGCTCTCCGGCAGGGCAAATACCCTAGACTACGCTACCGATGTCAGTTGGGGCAATCAGGACCATGGTGAGGATTCATCTCTGGGTCATGATCAATCGGCGCACGGCGGGACTTTCTCTTGGGCCGAGCTTAACCCGGTATGGGCCTTCGTTTACGGCTTCGGGGACCTGAACTGCCATCAGAAGCACGAGAGGTCCTGGGAAATCAACGGTAACCAGATGCCAGTGTGTACGCGTGACGTAGGGATTTTCCTCGGCTTGGCTATCGGGGCTGCGCTGTTCGGTTGGCGGGGGCTCAATCGCTGGACTGTTCGCGACAGCTTCCTCTCGGTGTTCCCTGATGGCAGACTGGAGGTGGTCTACCTGTCTGATCGGAGGATGCTGGCGATGCTGGCCGTCATAGGCATCGGACTCACACCGATGGCTGTCGACGGCTTCATGCAGATGCTCACCGAGTACGAGTCCAACAACCCTCTCAGGGTGGTCACCGGATTCGCGGCCGGTATTGTCGTAGGATGGTGGTTCTCAGCCGCGCTGTGTGCCAGAACGAAGTACTTCGATGACGATGCCGCCTCGGTCCTGCTGCCGGCCAATGCAAGGCTGATAATGAAGTGATTATCCGTACTTGCCCTGCCACCAAGATACGAGGCCACTGGCTCCAGCGGGGAGGGGGGTGCCTTCCGTTCCCGAGCCCAACAGCGCTATCCTCTCTAGTGAGTCTCTGACCGCTGACGGGTGCTTTCCCGACCTGACAATCTGGCCCATTGCGAATCTGAGGTGAGTCTCTGGGTTGTCTGACACCCACCTGCGTATGGCGTCCCTGAGCGGCCAGATGGCGAGTATCGTCATTCCCAACGTGCGATAGCGCTGCCTCAAGTGGGACCTCGGGGCATCCCTGCCCACGAGTGCCTTGTGCTTGTGCACCCAGTCGGTGCGCTCGTGGAGGAACTTGACTATCCTCTGGGTGTGGCGCTCGGAGACGGCCCTCACCGGGCCTAGCGCCTGGCGCAATTCGGAGATATCGGCTGACGGCATCAGGGCGAGTGTACCGCATATCGAAGACATAGAGTGAGAGAGGACGCTGAGAGGGACATCGGCTCTGGATTCCTCGCTGATTCCGACTAGGGCCGCATCGTGCTCCGATTGGGCATTCCTGAGAATCCTCCAGGGGGCCGAGCCGCCGAGCCAGTCCGCACTCGTGCTGGTCGGCTCGACTCCGATATCCGAAAGCGTCGTCTGACCCTTCGAAGACTTCAGCAGTTTGCGCAGGAAGTGTCTCTCGACGACCTCCATTCCCACATTGAGGGGTGTCGGCCTAGAGTGTACGAACTTCCTGACTCTCCGGGTCAGCTCGAGTCGGAACTCCCGTTCGGTCCCCTCGTTCAGTATGGGCCCTATCACAGCACCCATGTCGAACGGGGTGGGCATCTCAATGTCACCGGACAGCAGCGAGGTGTAACCCACCCTGATTTGCTGTTGAAGCTCGGTGGTCTCAAAGTACTCCGACTTCTCCGTCAGCGCCCTGAGTGTGCCTCCCTTAATCCTACTAAGCGCCACCTCGGGGTCACAATCGACCCATATGCACAGGTCCGGGACAAGTGCTGCTGAGTTCATGTGGGCCACTCTGTCGACGCCGAGCCCTCCCACCACTCCCTGGTATACCAAGGAGGAGTGGATGTTCCTCTCGCTGACCACTGCCCTGCCCTCCTCCAGACGCGGCAGTATCCAGCCGTGCGAATGGTCGACCCTGTCGGCGGCGAACAACCCGGCCTCCTGCTCGGGGGTCATCGTCTGCTTGCGAACCGCCTCGATGGCCAAGCGACCGAGCGGGTGCTCCCTGCGCGGTTCTCCAGTCACCTCGACGGAGGTGAACGAGAACTCTCTGGCGAGAACTTCGGATATCACCTTGGTAGCGAGGCCCTTGCCACTCCCATCGCCTCCTTCGATCGTAATCAGGTACACGGGCAAACCTCGAACTAATCCTCTGTATAGTCGGTGAACTGGTCTCTGGCGAGATGGGCCATACCCATTCCCAGTAGGATGAACATCGGGCCTACGAACAGCATGCCACGGCTCCAGAGTCCGAAGAACGACAGCCACCAAGACCGTCGGTAACGGTCGCCCCGGAAGGCCTCGAGACCCCCCACCATGCCAGCCAGACCGGCCAATAGAGTGAGGGCTGCTATGGTGGAGCCGATCAGCACCGACTCGCTGAGATGGCTCTCGCCGGACATATCGTACTCATCGACTCCGTCACCCGACGTCAGTGTGACAGAAATCTGCGCGTGGTCACCCGGGACAAGGGTGATCCTGACGGTTCGGTTCCCCGGATGATCGACCAGCAAAGTGGACGAACGTCTGGGCACATCGTCTATCGAGAACCGGCCTCCAGAATCTGTGAGATCGTGACCGATTTCGAGGTCGTCGGAATCAAGGATACTCACTCTGACGCCCTCGACCGGTTCGCCTCCTGTGGTGCCATCCTCGAGCGCCGTGCTGACTAATCCATCGACATCGGCCACCCCGTCCGAGCCATCCAACTGCCCGGCTAGGATCTCCCCTACATTCGCTGAGATTAGAGCGATTCCTAGGAGGGCCCCGAGCAGGCTCCCGACAAATATCATCAGCGCCCCAGCCACTCTGGTGGCTGAGTCGACAGAGAGATCGTGCAACCACAGTTCCATGGCGCTGTAATCATCGAACTCGTCACCGTTCGCCTCGCTCACTGCCCCTCACCCGCCTCTTGCTCATCCTCACTGGGCATCGGCGGCTGTTCAGTCTGCCGCTTAACTACCATCAAAATGAGAAACTGCATTATCGCGCTCAGGAGGCGCATCGAACTCAGGAAGATTACCAGAACCGCAATCAGCAGAACCGGCCATATCGACTTCAGGATGGTTTGCACTAGGGATTCTTGACTCTCATCCTCTTCAGGTGCCTGAGCGGAACCGAATGACACCAGATGCATGGATGTCCAGTTCTTGCCCGTGATTAGGAAGGCATCCTGCTCTGAGACGTATGCGATTCCGTTCAGGACATCGTTGTATCCGTCTGACTCGTTCTCGGCGAGCATCGAGGCGTCGATGGTCAGCCCGACCTCGCCAGTGCTCTTGTCGATGGCGATTATGGAGTCGCTTCCCCAGACGTTGGCGTACACAGTCTGGCCGACGCACTCGAGCTCGTTGAGCAGACTTACTTCGTTGCCCTGGTCGGTCACTTGCAGGGTCGAAACCAGTGTGAAGTCGGCCGGGTTCCTGAAGGCCAGTTCGGAAGTCCCGTTGGACATCACCAGATTAGTTCCGTCATAGCACAGACCCCAGCCTTCTCCCGAGTAGGTATGATTGGCGACCACGGTCATCGATTCGATGTCGAAGACCAGTGCTACGCCCTCCTTCCAAGTCAGCATCACGATGCTGTCGCCGACGACCGTGATGCCTTCTGCGAACAGTGACTCGTCGAGCTCGGTTTGTCGCATCACCTGACCGCTTGAGGGGTCGATCTCCCTAAGACTGGAATGACCGTACAGACCGGTGCTCTCGTAGAGCAATCCATCATGCATCTCAAGTCCTTGTGTGAATGCCTCTGAATCGTGCTGGTGCGAGGATATCAGGACTAATTCGGCGGCTTCCGATTGCGCTTGGGCAGTCGCGGGAAGGCTGCACACGAGAACGATGAGCAGTAGCGCGACGGGGGGCGTTGGAGCTGTAGCGTGCCGATTCACGTACGAACGATGCTCCATCGATGTTAAAATAGGTCTTTGAGCGGATTGCGACTGAAAACAACACGGAGTGTTGAACGTGTCCCCCATCAATTCAGCAGCGTCCCGCAGAACATCCGTCATGCTTGTCCTGACGATGCTGCTCGCCAGTCTGTCTCCGGTGGCTCTCGCAGAACCGGAATCCGTTGAATCGGTGACTGAGGTCATGTCGGGCGACCTCTCGGAGTTCGACCCCTCTATTGAGGGCAAGCGGTACCTGTTCACAGATGAATCCGAACCGGTGTTCTCGGCTACCGGTCACCTGAAGATGGAATGGAGGGAAGCGGGTTATCCGGGGTTGGTACTCCCATTCTCTCCCGGCTACCTAAACTCGAGATCCACGGCCCGCTCCTGTGAGGATGCCTGGAGCCAGGGTGACGAAGGCAACATCTCCACGGCTAGCGGAACCGTTTCGGTCACTGTGCAGAAGATATCTGCCAATTCTGCTATTCTGGTTGAGGATGGTCAGGTTATTTCCTCGACCACACTCAATGACATTGCCTCAACTTGGGAATCGACGATTTACCCAACGGTCACCACCTACTTCGGCAGTCCGCCCGATATCGACAACAACTGCCAGATTGAGATTGTCCTGATTGCCATCGACGGCCACGGCGGAACCGGTGGCTACTTCTCTCCCGGCATCTCGTCAGTCAGGGAGTCAGTGTTCGTCGATGTTGATGACATGAGTTGGAGGAATACCATCCTAGCTCACGAGTTCGAGCATCTGCTGCATAACTCCAGAGACCCGTACGAGTACCTGTGGATTGACGAGGGTGCAGCAGACATGGCGGCCTACCTGTCCTTCGGCGTCACCAGTACGTTGACAGGGCACGCCAACGAATGGTCGCAGGACAGTAGCCTCAGCGTGAGATGGTGGAACGGCAGGATAGCCGACTACGGAGCCGGTTTCATGTTCCTGATGTACCTAGCCGACAAACTTGGTGGTGGAGCCGCAATCCAGAGGCTTGTCGCCGATACAGCTACCGGAGGTGCGGCTATCGAGAACTTGGCTCAGAACCCAGAGACCGGTGCCACTGCGATTGGGACTACGATGAGCGAGATCTTTGCCAACTTCAGTGCAGCGGTGTCCCTTGACAGCGCCCAAGGGGCCTTCGGGTTCTCTAATCTCGACCTCACCTCAGGGTGCATCGCCGCCTACATCTGCAAGGCACAGATGAGCGGTTACAACGACCAGTGGGTCAACGACTGGAACAGCTCCAGTCAGGACATAGAGGGGTGGGGCATGAGGGCGTACAAGTTCGCCCAAGGCTCCGGTGCTCCGCTCAATATGATGGTGCAACCGACCCAGTTCGGCTTCGAAGGCGCCATCATGGCTCGCGACGCAGTCACAGGGACCTGGTCGATGAGCAACCTGCGCATCGACTCCGGGACCGGTGCCGGGACCGGGCTGGTTCACGGCTTCGGCAACACTACCGATGAGGTCTGGCTGCTCACCTGGTATGAGTCCATGGTCACCGATTGCGACTACAACTACGCGACCTGTGGCATCACCACAGGATCGTATCCGACGGCCTCGCTCACCGTGTACGCCGGGCTGATTACTGATCCTGCGGATGTCTCGATAGACACCCTCACTACCTTCGACAGGGATGAGGACGGCTTGGACGACAGTGTGCAGATTGACCTGGAAGTGGAGTCCAACGCGTTCTTCGAGATCCTCGAGGTGACTGTCGAGGCCTACGTCAACAACAGCGTGTCCGACTCAGTGGTGTTCGACATCACCGCAGGCAACAGCGTACCATCTCCGAGGAGTGTTTGGTTCACACCTCCCTCGTCGGGAGACTGGACCTTTGGCATCCGCATCCGCGATGTCACCGGCGAGATTGTGGATCAAGCGTTCTCGCTGCCCATGGCTCTAGCCAATATGGAGCCTGTAGCATCTGGTTCGATGTCCACATCAGTCACTCAGCCTTGGCTGCCCGTGACCATGTTCGGCTCGGGGTACGACTCCTGGGGCTTCGGGCAATTGAATGGGACATTCAGCCACAACGACACCCCCGTGGGGTACATCTGGGACCTCGGGGACAATAACTCGTCCGGACTGAAGAACCCCGTCCATTCGTACCTCAATGCAGGAGACTACCAGATTGTGCTCTTGGTGCAGGACCAGGGCGGGCACTACTCGGAGTCGCAGTCCTGGAACATCTCGGTGAGCGACATCTCCGAACCCGTTCCCGAGATTTCGGTAGACGGGGTCGTCATCACCGACGAACTGGTGCTGCTCACCGATCAGAGGGTGCAGTTCTCCGCCAGAGGGACCTCCGACAACGTACCCCTCGAAGAACTGGTCTTCACTTGGGACTGGGGCGACGGGCAGACCGAGGGAGGCAGGGGAGCGGCCGAGGCCGGACACTCATGGGTCGACGGCAGTGCTGACGGAATCATCTACACCCTTATTCTGATAGTCGACGACGGCATCCACGTCGTCGAGCACTCCCTCTACATCAAGGTCCTGAACAGGCTGCCAAAGCAGGTCTTTGACGAACCGCTGCAGACCTACACCCTGACTCCGCTGACCATGCCGACAGTCTTCGAGGACTCAGACGGGATGATCGTCGAGTACAACTGGTTCTTCGAGGGAGGGGCCAATCTGGACGGCTCGGGGATGACCCTGACTTCCGACTTCTCCTCGACCGAGTCAATCCTACAGAACCCCAGCGTCGGATGGTTCGAGCCGGGAATGAAGAACGTCACCCTCGAAGTGACTGATGATGATGGCAACACCTCCGTGGCCGTGCTCCAGGTACAGGTGCTGAACCAGAGGCCAGTCGCTGTGTTCGCAAGACCGCAGGATGGGAGCGTTGACACGGCCTACACATTCGTCAGCGAGTCGTTCGACCCCGACGGGGACACGGCCCTGCTGCAGACCATGTGGGAGATCTCAGACCTCGATGAGCTGGTGTACAACGTCTCCTCGGTGAGTCATACCTTCCTCGAGCCTGGACTGTTCACCATCAGCCTCACCGTGATTGATGACAGGGGGCTCTCTTCGGCCACCAAGTCATACTCGATTAGAATCGCCAATCCGCTGCCGGTCCCGGAACTCGAATTCAGCTGTCCGAGTGTGAACGGGACAGTGATGAGCGAGATTCCGCAGACCGAAGACGGCGTCGTCTGGCAGGTCCCCTTTACCGCCGTCGGAGACGCGTTCGTGGCGCCGGGGGATCCAATCAAGTTCGACGGCTCGGGCAGCTACGACGCCGACCCGCTGTTCGTGGGCCGGACATCGACTGATTCTGAGTCGCCAGAGTGGAACGGCATAGTCTCGTGGATCTGGGACTTCGGCGATGCCAGCTCTCCAGACAGCGGACCAGTGGTATGGCACGCCTACGAGATTCCTGGCACCTACGTCGTGACCCTGACGGTGGTCGACGGATTCGAGGGCGGCGAGACGAACACGACCACTCTGACCGTGCACGTCTCGAGGGCCCCGGTGATACTCACCGATGACCCCATCTCTGCCGACTACGTTTCGTTGGGGGACATCGTGCTGCTGAACTCCAGCGCTGTCGATGCGGACCTCATCGACGGTATCGAGGCTTGGATGGACCTCGACCAGTTCGACGACAGCAATGGGGACGGCAATCCGGCCAACGACCGCGACCGACCACTGACAGGTCCACTGACCGTTAGATGGGATCTCAACGCGCTGCAGGACACCGACCTCGACGGTGACACGCGGAACGACTGGTTGTGGGGCAATCAGACTTGGAGTCAGCCTGGCGAGATCAGGGTCCTGATGCAGGTGTGCGACGGCGTGGGAGTCTGCTCGTCTGAGGAGTACGTTATCACCGTCCTCTCGGTGCAAGAGGACGACGCGCCAAAGTCGCTAGCCGACCTGACATGGGGCGACCTCGTTCCCAACAAAGAGAGTGCGGGACTGCTTGCTCTGGTAGCGGCCGTCCTCCTCCTCGGGTGGTTGATTATGCGGCAGAAGGACGAGGACGAGTTGGACGCCGAGGAGATGCTAGAGATCTATGACGTCACCGAAGTGGAAGTCGAAGGAGGCCTGCCTGGCATGGACCAGCACAAACCACCTCCGCAGCCGAAGTACCTGACTGTCCAAGAACGAAGAAACAAGGAGTCAGGATATATCCGGCCTATCCGGACGAGGAGGCGCTGAGCGTGGAGAACGGTCCTGAGAAGCTCACTGCGACCGTGCTCAACCTCTGTCTGCTCCTACCCACAGTCGCCGTGTTCGCTGCCGTCATCGCGGCTCCAATCGCAGCTGCAGAGGCGACGTGTGATGTCCCGGCAGGCAACTCCCCGGGGATAGGCCAGTACTTCGAAGAGCACTCGGTGGAAGATGGAGGGTTCTGGGGGGAAAAGGGAGAATTGAAGTCTCTGGATCGTGACTTCAGCACCGATATGACGGTCTACAATGACAGTGCTAATGCCATCAGGATTGAGTTGGTGCCCGGCTACCAGTACACCTTCTGCATCGAACTGAACCCCGATTCGCAGTCAGCGCCGACCATGGGGGCGATTGGTGATGTATACCTGATGACTGAAACGAACTGGGATCGCTATTCGAGTAGTTACAACAACAGAGAGTGGGAGGACATCGAGCAGGTCGTCAATGGGATGCCCGTGGAATGGAGAGACATGTTCATGTGGCTGCCGTTCAGGGACGTCCACGCCTACGAGAGCGTCTCCAGTCAGGTGTTCTCCGTGGCCATCGACTCGGCAGGGTCGGCTTGGTCCTCCGTCCCCTGGTTCGAATCTGGCGACCCCCAGTACTATCTCGTCGTGGACGGCTGGGACAACGGGAGAGGCTCGGACAGAATGGCCGCGGGGGGCAGCATGAATGTCGAGATACTGGTCGATGTGGAGGAGAGGACTACGTTGCCCAACTTCATCGCCTACATCCTGATAGCTGCGCTTCCCATAGCTTGCATCATCGGCCCCCTGATCATCCACAGCAGGTACATGTCGACTGGGTTGGGTGAGGAGGAGGATCTGAGGCAGGTCCCTTACCTAGAGAGCGAGAGTGACGAGCGAGAGCAGGACGGTTAGTTAGCTTCGTACTCCAACAGCTGCCACGCAGTCTGCAGGTCAGAGGCGTTGATTCTGCCCTGCCTCGAGAGGTGCAGGCCCTTGTCCATGGTGGTGTACACCAAGGTCTGCTCAAGCAGCGGGGCGTGGATTCTAGTCCAGTCCCCTCCCCATCCTGAGCCCATGATTGCGTAACTGGCTTCCGATCCCCTGAGGCCCCACGCTGCCTCGAACAGACGTAGGCCGTCGTGACGACCTGATGACCGGTAGCAGATCTTGATGATGTCTCCGGCATCGGAGCTGTCCTCGACATCCTGGATAATCTCCGATGCAGAGGGAGGACTCTCAGAGGAGTGGTAGGAGGCCACGACCTTAGTCGTCCCCGAAGCATCATCCATCAGGGACTTGCGCTTCTTAGACTCGATGTCGACTTCGATGTCGATCCAACTGACGCCGCTCTTGATTGCCGCACTCAGTATCTCGATACGTTGCTCCTCTTCTCCCGGATAATGCCCCTGCTGGCGTTCTGGGCGGCAGGTAAGGACTACCGGTAGGTCGATGCCCTGCTTAAGTGACTCAAGCGCCCCCTGCACGTCAACCGAGTCGAGCGGTTGCGGGATGAACTCGGGCTCGACATACTTGGGGTGCCGGCTCTCGCCCTCCGCTTCCCCTCCAGCTGGTTCCTCCTCTGGCATCTGCTCGACGACCCAGAGCTTGTCCAGTCGCACCTCGACCATGTCCGCCCCAGCGGCGGTCGCCATAGCCGCGTCCTTCAGCATCTCATCGACGGTGCACCCACTCAGTGTCACACAGATGAGGGGTCGAGGCATTCGGCCGCTCCACCTTGGCGGTCTGTATAACCGTGTCGTGCGATTATCACAGGCCTGTAGGCCTGCTACGAAAATAATAGCTTCATTTTCAGTGATTTTAGGGGCCTCTCCTAGGAGAGTTGATAACTCACGACTCGCACCAAATTACAGATACGCTGAGGGTTCCCTAAGGGAACCCTCAAGAGAAAGGAGAGAAAATGGCCGAGAAGTACGACGCGAAGGCGATTCAGGTCCTTGAGGGACTGGAGGCGGTCAGGAAGCGCCCGGGGATGTATCTAGGTGACCCTCACGACGGCTCCGCCCTGCACCACTGCATCTGGGAAGTCGTCGATAACGCCGTCGACGAGCACCTCGCTGGGTACAATACCACAGTCGAGGTGAATCTGGAGAAGGATGGCTCTGTCACGGTCATCGACCATGGGAGGGGGATTCCTGTGGGCAAGCACCCGGAGGAGAAGATCAGCGCCGCCGAGGTCATTATGACCAAGCTCCACGCGGGTGGTAAGTTCGACAACGAGGCGTACAAAGTAGCTGGTGGGCTACACGGCGTCGGAGTGAGTGCTGTCAACGCCGTCTCGGAACGGCTGACGATGACTATCTACCGAGAAGGCAAGGTGTGGAGTCAAGAGTACGTCAGAGGCAAGCGCAAGGCCGCCCTGAAGGCGACCGGTAAATCCGACACCACTGGTACGACCATCAACTTCAAGCCCGATATGACCATCTTCAGTGACATCATAGAGTTCGATTTCGAGCAGATCAACACCAGAATGCGCAGGACTGCTTTTCTGAACGCCGGGCTGCAAATCTGGATGCGCGATTTCCGAGGCAAAGATGCTGTTGAGGTTGAGCACAAGTACGACGGCGGTCTGAAGGAATACGTCATGGCGATGAACGAGAAGAAGGAGGTCGTCCACGACGAGGTCCTACACATCCTCGGTTCCAAGCAGGGCGACAAGGGCGAAGTACATGTCGAGGTTGCCATGCAGTGGACCGATGCCTACTCCGAGATTATCCACTGCTTCACGAACATCATCCACAACACCGACGGAGGAACTCACCTGTCCGGACTGAAGGGGTCCCTGACAAGGACGATTAACTCCTACGCCCAATCGAGAAAGCTCCTGAAGAACGTCAGCAGCCTGTCAGGCGACGATGTCCGAGAGGGGTTGTCGGCAGTCATTTCGATTAAACACCCTGACCCCTCCTTCAACGCTCAGACCAAGTCCAAACTGGTGACCAGCGAGGTCACCGGCATCGTCGAACAGATAGTCAACGAAAAGCTCGGCGAGTACTTCGAAGAAAATCCCTCTATGGCCCGCATCATAGTTGACAAGTCGGTCCTCGCGAGCAAGGCGAGAGACGCTGCGCGCAAAGCCCGTGACTTGACTCGCAGGAAGGGCGTGCTCGAAGGCGGTGGCTTGCCCGGCCAACTGGCCGACTGCCAGTCCAAGGACCCCACCGAGTGCGAGATCTACATCGTCGAGGGTGAGAGCGCAGGCGGCTCGGCCAAGACCGCCAGAGACCGTCGCACCCAAGCAGTGCTACCACTGCGCGGCAAGATTCTCAACGTCGAGAGGCAGCAGCGCAATTTGACCAAGGTCTTCTCGAACGAGCAGATCCAGCGCATGATTCGTGCTTTCGGGGCCGGGGTCGGCAACGAGGAAGAGGATGAGGGCGCCTTCAACCCCGAGAAACTGCGCTACGGGAAACTCATCATCATGACCGACGCCGACATCGATGGTGCCCACATCCGCGCCCTGATACTAACTTTCATGTGGCGCTTCATGCGACGGGCTATCTCCAACGGCAATGTGTACATCGCAGCACCGCCTCTGTTCTCAGTATCAAGAGGTAAACACACCGAGTGGGTGCACAGTGAGAAGGACCGAGATGCCGCAGTGAAGCGTCTGCACAAGGAAGCCCCGACGGCCAAGATAGACGTACAGCGATACAAGGGGTTGGGGGAGATGAATCCGGAGCAGCTCTGGGAGACCACAATGGATCCCGAGGCTCGCACCATGATGAAAGTCGAGATCAAGGACGCTGAGGAGGCCGATGCCCTATTCACCATCCTGATGGGCGAAGACGTGCCGGACCGCAGGGCGTTCATCGAAAACAACGCCACCAAGGTCACGGCGTTGGATGTGTGAGGAATCAAGATGGCCGAGGATCTGCTTAGAAGGGACATCTCCGAGGAGATGAAGGAGAGTTACATCAACTACGCTATGAGCGTCATCATCGGACGTGCTCTGCCTGATGTTAGGGACGGACTGAAGCCGGTCCATCGCCGAATCCTCTGGGGGATGCACCAGGCAGGCCACACCCACGAGAAGGGCTACAGCAAGTCCGCTCGCTCGGTCGGTGAGGTGATGGGTAAGTTCCACCCGCACGGCGATCAAGCGCTGTACGACACCATGGTCAGAATGGCCCAGGACTTCTCCTTGAGGTACCCATTGATTGACGGCCAGGGAAACTTCGGTTCGATTGACGGCGACCCTCCTGCTGCGATGCGGTACACTGAGAGTCGCCTCGACAGGCTGTCTCAGCACATGCTAGACGACATCAACAAGAACACCATTGACATGGAGCCTAATTTCGACGACACGGAGACCGAGCCGACCGTGCTGCCGGCTCGCCTGCCCAACCTGCTGCTGAACGGCAGCGACGGCATCGCGGTCGGGATGGCCACCAAGATACCCCCTCACAACCTCAACGAGGTCGCCGCGGCAATCAAGTTCCACGTGGAAAAGGTCATCGAGCAGAATCGTAAGATAGGTCTCGACAATCCACCCAAGATCGACGCGCTGGAGTACATGGATTTCCTCAAGGGGCCAGACTTCCCTACTGGTGCCACTATCTACGGAATCGATGGTATCGTCGACATGTACAGAACCGGTAACGGTCGCTTCCATATCCGCTCGGACGTCGAAGTTCAGGATGATTCATCGGGCAAGAAACTGATAGTCCACTCCATCCCCTATCAGGTGAAGAAGGCCGGGATGCTGCAAGGCATAGCCGAGCTCGTCCAGAAGGAGGTCGTCAAGGGCATCAGGGACATCAGGGACGAATCCAGCAAGGAAGGAATCAGAGTGGTCATCGAGATTAAGCAGAATGCCGATCCTCACGCCGTGCTGAATCAGCTCTACCAATCCAGCAGGCTACAGGAGTCTTACTCAGCGAACATGATGGGCATACTGAAGGGTGAACCGGTCCAACTTGACCTGTGCACCATCCTGCACACACATGTCCGACATAGGGAGTCAATCGTCGAGCGGCGCGCCCAATTCGACCTTGAGAAGGCGGAGGCCCGTGCACACATCCTCAAGGGGCTGATGAAGGCTCAGAAGAGGATGACTGATATCATCGAGGTCAGCAGGAACTCGAACTCGCGCGAGCAGTTTGAGCAGTACCTGAGGGGCGACGAGAAGTACCCCAAAATCAAGCGCTTCGACTTCTCCGAGAAGCAGGCCAAGGCAATAGCCGAGCGACGTCTTTACCAACTCACCAAGATGAACGTACAGGAGGTCTCCGACGAGTTGGAGAGACTGAAGCAGTCGATCAAGGACTTCAAGGGCATCCTCGATAGTCGCATCCGGCGCCTAGAGATCATCATAGCCGAACTCGACGAGGTCGTCGAGAGGCATGGTGACGAGCGGCGTTCCAGCATCGACCCGATGCCGCTGTCGATGGACCGTGAGGACCTCGTCGCCGAGGAGGCCATCGTCATCTCGCTGACTCAGGACAACTACATCCGCCAACTCCCTGTAGAGTCATTCCGGCTTCAGAACAGAGGTGGGAAGGGACTCAAGGGAGTGGCTACTAAGGAGGAAGATGCTCCCTCCAAGATAGTCACCTGCTTCTCCAAGGACAGGTTACTGATCTTCACTGATATGGGCCGTGTCTACGGCCTCAGAGCATGGGAGACGCCGTCTGCCAGCCGCTACGGCAGGGGCTCTCACATACGCAACCTGCTCAGTGGCATCCGCGACGAGGAGAAGGTAATCTCGATACTCCCCCTCAGTAGGGACCTCATCGAGAATCCGAAGGGAAATTACCTGATGTTCGCCACCACGAACGGTCGCATCAAGAAGAGTCGCCTCTCTGAATACGTCAAAATCAACCGCAACGGGAAGTACGCCCTGCGATTCGCCGAGGGCGAGGGTGACTCGCTGGTCACCGTCAGACCAGCCACCGAAGCCGATCACGTAGTACTGGTATCGTCGCAGGGCAACGCCTGCAGGTTCATGCCGGCCGAAGAGAAGTCCAGAGTGGACCCGGGCTCTGGCCAGACAGTGACCACCCATATCGTCAGGGTTCAGGGCCGGGTCAGTCAGGGAGTCTCTGGGATGAAGCTGCGTAAAGGCGACAGGGTGATCGGGATGATCGTGACCGACGACTTCGACACCAGTGTGTTGACCATCTCGAGGTACGGCATGGCCAAGCGCAGCCGCCTAGGCTCGGGCGAGATGATGGCCGTGATGGACGAGGGCGGCACCAAGGCCCTCGACGAGGACGGTGATGTCATCATGGAGAGGGACGGCTACAGGCGCACCAACAGGGGCACCAAAGGAGTGCGTACGATGTCACTGCGCGACGACGACCGCATCGTCAGCGTGCGCCAGATTCCAGACCTAGACGACCAACTGTTCATGCTCACCGCGACCGGGATGATGATCAGGATGGTGTCCGGTCAGACCAAGGGGACCCTAGGCAAGGTGACCAAGGGCACTCGGATAATGGAATTGCGCAACGCCGACCGGACGGGCTACGTCGACGAGATTATCTTCGTCGCTAGGCTGCCCGCCGACCTCGTGGACTCGTCGGATGCTGACGAGCCATCGCTTGAAGAGGAGTGAAACCGCTCGGCTTAAGCGAACAACGCAGGTGGCCAGAGCGCTGCGGCAGTCGCATAGCCTGGCCATTGCGCTGGATTGCTAATCCAGTGGTATTTTACCACGGGAGTTCGAATCTCCCCTGCCGCGCCACCCGCCTAAGGACAGTTTCATGCGGTCAGCCATAGCACGACAAGCGTGGACGGGGGAGGGTACGCCGAACTCGCCGCGCTCGCCCTGCTCGCCTTCCTAGTACTCAGGCACCTGAGTCTGAAGCCGTCGAACGAACGTGACTGGGTGGCCGAGAACCGTAGGATGGCGTTCGCCGAGTTCGACGGAGATGAAGTCACTCTGCGCAATGTCAGGGACTTCGACTGGAGGTCGACGAGGGACTTCGACGAGCGCTGGACAGACTGGACGTTCCGCCCAAGCGAAGTGACTGGAATCTGGCTAGTGCTGGAGTATTTCGACCCGAAGCGCAAGTCGATTGCCCATACGCTGATGAGTTTCGAGTTCGAAGATGGCAGGAGACTTGCCTGCTCAATCGAGGTCAGGAGGGAGGTCGGTGAGACATATCACCCAATCAAAGGCATGTTCAGGCAGTACGAACTGCTCTACGTCTGGACTACCGAGGGCGATTCGATAGGGGTTCGAGCGAGATGCAGGAGGAAATCCAAAACCCATCTGTTCGAGGGCGTGGTACTAGGCGAGGACAGCCACAGGAAGCTGCTCGAGTCGTTCCTGCGTAGGACCAACGCCCTGCATGAGAAGCCCGAGTGGTACCACAGCATCACCAACACATGCACCACCAACATCGTCAGACACGTCAACGAGGTCTACCCCGGCAGAGTACCTAGGGCGGTGGCTGTGCTCCTCCCTGGACTCAGTCCCAAGTTGTTGAAGCGCAACAACCTAATCAGGCTCGACGGTTCGCTGGAGCAGACCCTAGAGTCGAGCCTGATAGACCAGCGGTCCGCAGAGTGGGACGGCGAGAGCGACTACGGCGACTGGATAAGAGAATAGTGGGTATGAGAGGTTTCAACACAACGGCGCCCTTGGCATTGTTGTGCTGAGCATCGAGCCTATGGAACTCAAGGGGACCATAGAGTGGTCGCTGCCGCCCTCGAAGAGTCACATGATCCGCTGGCTGGCTCTCGCAGCGCAGGCCGAGGGAGAGACATCTCTCAACTTCACTGGCAGCGTCGGGGAGGACATCCTGTCGATGGCGGGCTGCCTGCGGGACATGGGGGTGCCTATCGAGCAGGGCGTATCCAAATGGGTCGTCAGCGGAGTCGGGCCGCGCGGCTTACGCGCGCCTAAGGTGGTGCTCGACTGCGGCAACTCGGGCACGGCAGCCCGCTGCATGATGGCGATAGCAGCAGGCATGAGCCAGCCTGTCTCCCTCGACGGGGACCAGTCACTGAGGCGGAGAGACATGTCGGCTCTGGTCGAAGCGCTGAGGGAGCTCGGCTGCGAGGTCACTTCGGACACACTTCCCCTTACCGTCACCGGGCCCATCGTTCCCGGCCCGGCACACCTCGATGTCGGCACTTCCAGCCAGCCCCTGTCTGCACTCCTGCTGGCTTCACCGAGCTACTCGGGAGTCATCCACCTCGGGACCCCTTCGCACTCGGTGAGCAGGGGTTACTCGATGCTCTCATACGAACTCGCTGGGCTGTGTGGCTCCTCAAACAAGGTGGGCTCGGACAGCGCGGTCATCGAGCCGTGGCGGCCCGTCACGCCCGGAGCAGTGGAGATTCCTGATGAGCTGAGTCTGCTCCCTCTCGCTATGCTGCTCGCAGAGTTGCATGGGGTCGAGGTCGCTGTCACGGGCGATGGCTTGGAGCTGTCTAGTGCACTGATGGGACTGGCCGAACAGACCGAGGAGCTGGACCTGCGCGACGAGAGTGACCTCATCGCCCCAGCTGCAGCCCTGATGGCTCTGGGCGGTGGTGGCACGATCACGGGAGCGGCTCACGCTAGGGGAAAGGAATCAGACAGAATCGGCAGCACTGTTGGCCTGCTCGGCTGCTTCGGGATTGAGGCTAACGAGACCAAAGATGGAATCGAGGTTGAGGGCGGCCAGTCCCCAGTCAGGCCAACGCTGCCGGTCGACTCGCATGGCGATCACCGCGTAGCGATGACTGCGATGGTTCTGGCCAGCAAGTGTGGTGGAAGCGTGGCCGGCGCCGAGGTATGTGCTGTGAGCGATCCCGACTTCATCGAGAAGCTGATGATATTGGAGGACTAGGATGTCGAGGTTCGAGGGAAATTTGGGCACGCACCTGCTGCTCCTCTTGGTGGCTGTGATATGGGGGTCAACTTGGGCCGTAGGCAGATTCCTCAGCTACGGGCTGGATGAATCAACTAGGGCCAATCTTGGGCCGGCCACCGCCGCTTGGCTGAGGTATACAGTAGCCGTAATCGCCTTCGTGGCCTGGTGCTGGGCATACAGGAACCGCAATGGTCCGAGGCTGCTCCCTCACGACTCGCAATCGTGGCGCTACACCATCTGGCTCGGACTGCTCGGAACGATGGCATACCAACTTCTCTTCATGCATGGAATGAAGTGGACTGCGGCTGGCGATGCTTCTCTAATCATCCCCATCAATCCGGTCTTCACCGTCCTCCTAGCAGCACCCATGCTGGGCCAGAAAGTGACGAGGAGGATGGCCTTCGGGCTGATACTCGGTATAATTGGAGTTAGTGCTGTGGTGGGCTGGAGCCCGAACACCGACATCCCGTTTGAGCATCGGTTACTAGGGGATGCGATGATTGTCCTCGCTGCCCTCGCTTGGGCGACAAATAGCAACCTGACCAAGATAGCGCTCGGAAAAGAGGGCATGGGCACTACCGAGGAGTTGGTGATTTGGTACTCGATTGTCGGCTGGGTGATGCTCGCCCCCTGGATGTTGGTTGAGATCTGGAGCTCGGGTATACCCAGCCCCAGTACAACGGAGTGGGGTTCGGTTGCTTATCTGGGGCTATTCTCGACCGTTCTGACCTATGTCTGGTTCGCGAGAGGAATCGACAGGATCGGTCCGACAGCAGCGGCCTCCTACGTCTTCCTAGTCCCTGTTTTCGGGGTCCTGAGCGGATGGGCGTTGCTGGACGAGAGCATCGGGACCTCGATGCTCGTGGGTTTCGCACTGATAGTAATGGGTGTCAGAGAGGTCCAGAGGGAGAGCGAGCGGGTGAGGGTCGATTGAGGGAACGCCTACGGCGTTGCCTTATCGTTAAATAGAGAGGGTCAGTGGGCCGCCAACGAGGTAGTCACATGGCACGCAAGCCAGGATCGATGTATCGCCAGATCAAGGGTCAGGCTTACACCCGTCGTGAGTACTCCGGGGGAGTCCCCAACAACCGCATCCTGCGCTTCTTCATGGGCAATCGGAAGGTTGCGGAAGCAGGCCAGTTCGAGGTCGTCGTAGAGCTCACTGCCGATGACCCGTGCCAGGTCCGCGACTCGGCCCTCGAATCGGCTAGGCAGGTCGCCAACGCCACCATCAGGAAGAGCGCGGGGGACATGGGATACGCACTTCGCATGCACACCTACCCTCATCAGATCCTGCGTGAGAACAAACAGGCCACTGGGGCTGGGGCGGACCGTGTCTCACTGGGCATGCGGCAGTCGTTCGGCAAGAACGTCGGTACCGCAGCCCGCGTCCAGCGCGATCAGACGCTGGTCTCAATCCAGACCGATCCTGAGAACTATCTCGTAGCACGAGATGCACTCAGGAAGGCCAGATGCAAGTTCCCGACTCCCTGCACGATCAGGCTCATCAAGGGCGCCGAGCATTTGAAGGGCCTAGTGTGAGGTTGTAGGGCCATGTCGCCCTCTGACCCGCTGAGCGTGCTGCAGGACTCGCTGCGTGACTCACCCATCATCTGGAAGGGCGATTACCCGTACTTCATCCACCCGATATCTGATGGAATTCCGAGGATGGACGCAGACGTGCTGCGCGCCACCCGCGACCTCATAGTCGAGATGGTGGACTGGTCGAATATCGACCTCATCGTCAGCGTCGAGGCTATGGGTCTGCCGCTGTTGGCAGCGGTCGGGGATGCCACCGGCAAGCCGACGGTGGTGATCCGCAAGCGCCAGTACGGTATGGAGGGCGAGGTCCGAGTCGACGTCTCGACCGGGTACTCACAGTCCACCACCTACATCAACGACATCAAGCAGGGGGAGAGAATACTAATCGTCGATGACGTGATTTCCACCGGCGGCACGCTAGAGCCGATACTGGCGACGCTTGAGGAGATGGGCGTGATTCTGCAGGACATCGTCATCGCCATCGAGAAGGGGGATGGGCGCGAGAGGCTCGCTAAGGAGCGCCCGAGTTGGCCGATTAAGACTCTGGCCCGCATAGACATAATCGACGGCAGGGTCGAGATTCTTGAGTGATCGCATGGACATGGAGCGCCATGATTTCGAGCTCGATGACCTAGTCGAGAGAATAAGGGCCAACGACAACCGGCTAGTCGCGCTGCAAGTCCCCGAGGGACTGAAGATGCAGGCTCTGGAGATGATGGACTCAATCGAGGACGAGTCGGATGCCAAGGTCATCCTAGCAGCCGACCCGTGCTACGGAGCGTGCGACCTCGTCCACGACAAGATGCAGATGATGGGAGTAGAGCTGGTCGCGCACATGGGCCACAGTCAGATGAACATCGACTCGGGTATGCCGACGCACTTCATCCCCGTCACCTATGACGGTGACCCAGAGTTGGCAGTTGTCCTGCCTCTGCTCGAGAGTCATCGCATAATCGCTCAGTCGCGACTGGAGTCAGTCGACGAGGGGGCCGATATTGATGAGGAGACTGCCAAGGAGCGCTTCCTCGATGCAGTCGGGCGGGTGGCCCCTCTCACTGGAGCGAGACTCGGCCTCGTGGGCTCCATACAGCACCTCCATTTGCTTGAGGAGTTCAAGGGTAGACTCGAGAAGGCAGGCTTCGATGTCGAGATACCCGTCGGCGGTGACCGGTTGACCTTTCCCGGTCAGGTACTTGGCTGCAACTACTCGGGCGACGACCCATCGATAGGGCACTACCTGTTCCTCGGCTCGGGTGACTTCCACCCCATCGGGCTGGTACTGCACACCGGCAAGCCTCTTGCGATGCTCGACCCTTACTCAGGGGAAGCCACCGAGATGTCTCTGGAGCGCATCGAGAGAATTCTGCGCCAGCGCTTCGGCCTCATCAACTCCGTGGACGGGGCCCAGACGTTCGGTATCCTAATCGGCGAGAAACCCGGTCAGATGCGCCGCAACCTCGCCATACGCATGAAGCGCCTGCTGGAGAAGCACGGGCGCAAGGGATACCTGCTGGCACTCGACCACATCAGCCCCGACCTCATCGACTTCTACCCGGTCGATGCCTACGTCAACACCGCCTGCCCGCGAATAGCGATTGACGACTCAGTGAGGTACGCCAAGCCGCTCATCACCCCGTACGAGCTCGAGGTCGCACTAGGTGAGAAGAAGTGGGAGACGGGTTACCAGTTCGACGAGATACCCTGACCTCGCGCGCGCACCGAGACGGGCGTATGCGCGCGCGCTGCTCCAAATATGTCTAATAACGATGTGAGCACGAGTCACATGATGGTCGAGTACCTCGACAGAATAGGAGCGGGCAAGGTCCTGCTGGACAGAGCGCCGTTCTCGTTCGACTGGACGCCGCCCGCTCTGATTGGTCGCGATGAGGAGTTGCGCGAGCTTGCCTCGATGTTCATCGGGATGGATGGTCACGGGGTCAGCGGCAGGGCCGTCATCACCGGACCGGTGGGCTCGGGCAAGACGGTGATGACGCGTCGCTTCGGCGAAGACCTCCAGCGGATGCTGGACGGGCGCCGTAAGATAGTGCTCGCTCACGTCAACTGCCGCAACCACCCCACTGCTTCGCAGGTGCTGCAGGAAATCGCCCGCTCGCTCGACTCCGGCCACCCCGAGAGGGGCTTCAGCTCGAGCGAGATCATTCAGTCCATCCGCCGCAACATCAAGACCCATGAGACCCATCTCCTACTTGTCCTCGACGAGGTCGATGTGCTGATTCGCAACGACAAGGGCGACCTGATCTACAAGTTGCTCCGCATCGACGAGGGGCAGGACCAGCAGGGCTCGCTCTCGATGATGCTGGTGAGCCAGGACGGTTCGCTAATCAGGCTGTTCGAGCCGGCCATCATCTCGCGCCTCGGCGAGAGCAGCGTACTGGCGCTGGGCGGATACGACGAGAGTGCGTTGACCGGGATTGCGAGGCAGCGCTACGAGGAGGCTTGCAGGCCGGGTTCGGTCGGTGAGGACACCCTGTCCAAGATCGGTAGATTCGCCGCTGAGACGGGCGACGCGCGTCTCGCCATTGAGCTGCTGGAGGCTGCAATCCGGCGCACTGAGAAGGATGGAAGGGGGGACGTCCTCGTCGAGGACGTGCGGCCCAGCACCCTGCGAGGCGCTTCAGTCGAGCCGAGTCAGGTCGACAATCTGGGCAAGCACCAGAAACTGGTCCTCCTCGGAATCTGCAGGCGTCTCAAGAAGATGGATGAGATTTCCAGCGGCGACGCCCAGAAACTGTACAACCTAGTCTGCGAGGAGCACGGGGCCAAACCCCGCAGTTACACCACCTTCTGGAAGCACCTCAAGGAACTCGAGACCCTAGGGCTCATCGAGTCGCGGACCGCGAACGCGACTGTGGGCAGGGGGAGGACGCAGCACATCACGATGACCAACACCGCACCTGCGGCTCTGGAGAGTCGCATAGAGAGAGAATTACGGTGAATCAGCAAGCGCCTACGGCGCTTCCGAACCGCTCTTATAGGGGCCTTTAGTCGGGAGGCCGTCCGAGGTGATTAGATGGCAGCGGAGCAGGCATTCAAAGCGGTGATTAACGACACCAATCCTGCATCGGGCGGTCGAGCCTTCGGAATCGAGATTACGGGCTCGAACTACAACCACTTCTTAGGTAAGAGAATCGGAGACTCGGTTGACGGAATGTTCGTCGGCGAAGGCGATAAGTCCCTGTCTGGGTACAAGCTGGAGATTACCGGCGGCTCCGATCTGACAGGGCGACCCATGAGGCCTGAGCTGGCCGGTGGTGGTATCAAGTCAGTCCTCATCACTTCGGGAATCGGCTACAAGGGCAAGCGCTACGTCAAGAAGAGAGGCAAGGTGTACCGCTACAAGTACGACGGCCTCAGAAGGCGGCGCAAATTGCGAGGCAATGTAGTCAGCCAAGACACCCGCCAGATTAATCTGAAGATTACCGAGGCGGGCAATCGCTCCCTCGACGCCATCTTCGGCCTCGTCGAGGAGGCCATACCTGTCGAGGAGCCCTCTGGAGAAGAGGAGTGAATCGACGGAGGGGATTGAACTGGCTCAGAGTCTCCCCGGTCAACCTGTAGTCAACATCGGCATGGTCGGTCACGTCGACCATGGCAAGACCACCCTCACCCAAGCACTCTCCGGAGTCTGGACAGACACTCACTCGGAGGAGAGGAAACGTGGTATCAGCATCAAGCTGGGTTACGCCGACACAGCGTTCTACAGGACCACTGACGGCAGGCACTACGCTAGGGGCAAGCACCCTGATGGCAACGAGGACTCGGATGGCGAGCTGTTGCGTGTGGTCTCGTTCGTAGACGCCCCGGGCCACGAGACCCTGATGGCTGTGATGATATCGGGCGCCTCGATTATGGATGGAGCGATGCTGCTTATCTCGGCCACTGAGAAGTGCCCGCAGCCTCAGACACGCGAGCATCTTGCCGCACTGCAGATTGCAGGCATAGAGAACATAGTGGTGGTGCAGAACAAGATCGACATAGTGAGTCGGGAGAGGGCTGTTGAGTCGCACGAGGAGATCAGGGGCTTCCTCAAGGGCACCATAGCCGAGGATGCGCCTATCATCCCTGTCTCGGCGCACCACGATGTCAACCTCGATGTGCTGATACAGGCCATCGAAGACGTCATTCCCACTCCAGACAGGTCCTCAGGTGAGACAGGACTGATGTACGTCGCTCGCTCGTTCGACACCAACCGCCCGGGTTCGCGACCTGAGAAACTACAGGGAGGCATCATCGGCGGCAGCATCGTAGAGGGATCTTTCAGCGTGGGAGATTCGATACTCATAGCTCCCGGTCGCAGGGTGCAAACCGGCGGAAAGACAACCTGGGAGCCTATTCGCACTATCATTGAGAGCGTCAAGGGTGGTGGGCTTGACCTGCAATCGGTGCACGCGGGCGGATTGTGCGGCATCGCCACTCCAATGGACCCGGTCTCCACCAAGGCCGACGAACTCTCCGGACAGGTGATGGCTCGCGAAGGCGAATTACCGCCAATCTGGGAGTCTCTAGATCTCGATCTCGACCTGCTCGAGAACATGGTCTCTGCCGGGGAAGGCGATGCCGAAGCGGTTCGCCCACTGCAACCCAATGAGATGCTGATGGTGAACTCCGCCACCGCCACCAGCGTCGGAACGGTCTCATCGATCAAAGGCAGATCGACGACGCTGCAACTGCGACTGCCAATTTGTGCCAAGTCGGGTAGCCGGATTACCCTGTCTCGCCGCATCGGTTCGCGCTGGCGGCTCATCGGCCACGGCTCGATCGCGGGGTGATCGAATGGTCGGCGTCCTAGTAGACGCGTGCGGTTGGGCCGCGCTGATGGATGCCGGACTGAATCTCGACGAGGCCATGAAGGGAGTGGTCGGTCAAGCCGATCTGATGGTGCTTGAATGCGTGCAACGGGAGCTCGAACTGCTGTCGCAACAGAGGAAGGGGCTTCTCCTCGGTTTGCTCGAGAGTCGCTCTGAGAAGGTCTCCGACCTCGATGGAATGGCCCATCCGGACGAGATGTTGGTAACCCTCTCCGGCTCGAGCGGATGGCCGGTGCTGACAGTCGACCGGGGACTGAAGGAGAGGCTGATATCCTCTGGATGCTCCTACATCGAGGTCACATCGGGTCGCTTCCTCAGACTGGTCGGGACCTAGGGCAGCGTGAACAGCCGATCGTCGCCATGGCCGTCCAGTAGGCCGATTCGAACCGCGGCGTCCAGCCAGGCGTGCGAGTAGTTGATGGCGCCGAAAGCACGAACCAGATTACCGGACTCCATGAAATGCCGGGCATCGGCGGCGTAGTCATCACACATCCTGAGCATCGAGACCAGCCGGGCCTCGTCCTCCGCACCTTCTGCGCAGGGGGTCGCCTTCGACCTAGCCTCGGACGTCAGGGTCAGATACTCCTCCACCTTGTCTCTAGTCACAACCGAACCGGACATCCGAGCACCTATGTCATCTCGAGTTCCAGCGAGGCCGCTCTGCTGAGCTTGAACAGCCTTGTCCTGCCCTGCTTCCTGACAGAGAGGAGTCCGGCTTTGCGCAGGCCGTTGAAGATCTGCGAGAGCCGGGTTCTGCCGACCTCGAGAAGGGCCTGCAGCTCCGGATCTGAGGGCGAGACCTCGCGCTCCTGAGCGGCGGCCAATACGGTGCGCTCGGTATCGGAGACCGTGGCGGCCCTAGCACGATTAAGAGGCTCGTCGGTATCCCAAGCGGGCCCGAGGGAAATCGGTATCCTAGGGGGGGAAGGAGGGGCTGGTTCCGGCTCCTCGAACACTGGCTCCGGGACTGCAGCCGGCGGAACGGGAGCGTGCTCGATGTCGAAGACCGGTTCGGGACTAATCTTCGGCTCCGCATCAAGGTCGGGCAGGGATGAGCCGAGACTCGGGTCCACAGTCCAGAGTGCCCCCTCGGCAGCCATCACAGGCTCGTCATGAGTGGGTGGCACCGTGGTGTCGGGCCTAGCGTCGGTGACGAATGCCGGTTCGGGATCCGGCCTAGGGGGCGGTTTGATTGGAGCGGGGGTCAGCTGCGGCCTGTTCTCAGCGACCGTGATTGGAGTCTCGTCCGAACCTTCCGGCATGGCTGCGCTGGTCCTCTGGGATCTGTCGGCCAAACCACTGAGGCCGCCGACGCGACGAGGCTGCACAACAGGCTCTGCGCCCTCTTCGGTGAAAAGGAAGGAATCCAGTGTCTCTTGGTTTTCCTCGGAAGGGGTTGGCTCTGGCTCGGGTTCGTCGTCCCAGATTTCGTCTGGCTCAGGGATCTCCTCGTCCCAGTCGAACTCATCGGACTGACTCTCTGACTCAGGCTCTGGTTCATCCTCCCATAGGTCATTGGGTTCGACATCCCAATCCTCGTCACCATCGGTTGGCTCACCAACGGGCTCTGACTCCGGCTCAGGGGCGAGGACATCATCGGAATCCCCCTCTTCTTCCTGCACGATTCTCTGCCATCCTACCAACCTCTCCAGAGTCCCCTCAGAGCCGACGCCTCGCCTCTCATCCACGAGGTCCCTGCACTTGCGCACCACTTCGCGCGGGTTTCCTCCCGTGTTATCGTGAATGGCGGTTAGGAGAGTGGGGTTGATGATCCAGCGCTCACGGGCCTTCCTGCTGACTAGATTGTCAGCCAACTTCTGAATCTGCCCCTCTGACAGGCCCTCGAGATACTCGGGGGGGTCGAACGCTCCGAGCACTTCGTCATCCAGTGAGGCTAGTTGTGCTGGTGTCAGCGTCACCAGAACCAGTGCCCTGAGTCTCTGCAGCAGTGGTGTCATGCGCGCGAGGAAGTCGTTCATCGGCGCATTCGGGGGGTAATCGAAGGCAATCAAGGGGAGCGGGGCAGAACCCTGCTCTAGGGTATCTATCAGACGCTCGCACATCTGCCCGGTGGACGGGGGGACGTCGTGCCCGGTGAAATGCACCGCAATCTCAGTTATGACTGAGTTGACAGGTTCGTCCTGAAACCAGATGTAACCGATGAACTTCTTGCTGACCTGGGATGAGAGGGCGTTCACCAACGAGGTCCTCCCACTACCTTGCTCTCCTACTAAGAGCACCATCCGCGGAGATTCGGAGATGATGTGCTCCCTGAGCCGGGTCATCAGCGAATCGCGTCCGACTATGTCCTGAGCTCGCGCCGACTCGATAGGTCTGTGATCGAAGGGGTTGCCCCTGAGTGGAGGTAGGTCCAGTAGTGAAACTGCCTCTGCAATCATTACCCGAGCAGCGGGTTTTCTCATTCTTAATATTCACGCATCCTCACGCTTTACAGAGGGCGTTTTAACGCATTATCACGTTTTTCCGAAGCCCCGGAACAGGACACTTTCCATCCAGTGCGCCGAATGTGATTTACCATCATTAACGCTTCGCTAACGCTTTATTGATGCGTTAATGACCCGTTAATGGTAGGATTAACGCTTTTTTCGGGGCTGTTTCCTGAGTTGTCCGGACAGATCCCGAGCCGGAGCAAGGTCAATCGCAAACAGTTAGAAGCCAATTCCACCGGGCTTCAATCGATACAGATGCCCGTCGACAGCAGCCGGCTTGAGGGATTCTACAAGCTCTCGGTTTCAGAACGCAGGGAGATGCTGGCGAAGATTGCGGGGCTCACTCCAGAGCAGGTTGAGGCGTGGTCATCCTCAGGCGAGCTCTCAGAGGATTCAGCAGACCGAATGATCGAGAATGTAATCGGGACCTACTCGCTGCCCATCGGGGTCGCGACCAACTTCATTATCGATGGGGAACACTATCTGATTCCGTTCGTCCTAGAGGAGCCCAGTGTGGTTGCCGCAGCCAGCAACATGGCGAAGCGGTGCCATGCCAACGGCGGCTTCACCTCTGACAACGACGACCCGGTGATGATAGGCCAGATCCAGGTCGTCGGCTGCGACAATCCAGAGGCTGCGAAGGCCTCGGTACTCGAAAACAGTGCTAAATTGATTGAATCCTGCAACGCGGTAGACCCGATTCTGGTCAAATTCGGCGGCGGATGCAGGGATATACGCGCCAGAATCATAGAAACCGACTCCGGGCCCATGGTCATCGTCCACATTCTAGTGGACTGCAGAGACGCCATGGGGGCCAACGCTGTCAACACCATGGCCGAGACCATCGCCCCGAAGATAGAGGGTATGACAGGCGGAACCGTGATACTGCGTATAATCAGCAACCTAGCAGTACACAGGTTGGCTAGGGTGAGTGCGGTATTCAGTCCCGAGGAGATATCTGACAAAGGAGACGCGCGTCAGGGCTCTGAGGTCATAGATGGGGTACTGCAGGCCTATCACTTCGCCAAGGCCGACCCGTTTCGCGCTACCACTCACAACAAGGGCATCATGAATGCCATCTCCCCTGTGGCCATCGCCTGTGGGCAGGACTGGCGAGCCGTAGAGTCAGGCGCCCACAGTTTTGCCGCGCATGAGAGGGTCTACGGTTCGCTGACCCATTGGGAGAAAGACGACGAAGGTAACTTAGTCGGCTCAATCGAACTGCCGATGGCAGTGGGCTTGGTTGGAGGAGCGGTTAGGGTACACCCCGCAGCGCAGGCCAACGTGGCTCTGCTCGGGATTACCTCCGCCGACGAACTCGCCAAGGTGATGGCTGCCGCGGGACTGGCTCAGAACCTCGGCGCTCTGAGGGCGCTGGCCACAGTCGGCATCCAAGCCGGCCACATGAAGCTCCACGTCAGGAACATGGCAGTGACTGCAGGGGCAGAGGATGGGGAAGTTGACATTGTCGCAGCCCGCCTGCGTGAACGCGGAGGCAGAATCACCCAGAAGGCCGTCGAAGAGGAGCTTGCGAGTCTGAGAGCGGAGTGATTCACTCTTCAGCCTCTAGGGGCTCTCCAACGTCTTCGGTGTCATCTGAGAATTCGTTGATGGTCAATTGTTCCTCGGGAGCCAGTGAAGCAGCCAACTGAGCGCTCGTCAGGCCCATGTTTGAGGCCTCCTCTCTGAACCACGTCCTGACTTTGCGGTACTCCACTTCGGGGCATCCGAAGTACTCGGCGAACCGGCGGGTGGTAGTGAGTCGTCTGGTCAGGCCATCCCTCCTGCGGTCGATCAATCCCATCTTAGCGAGGTCGCGAACGTGGTCGTACGCTCTCTGCCCCAGCATATCGACCAGTTGAGACTGGGCCATCGGCTGGTGATAGGCTACCAGTGCGGCTGCAGGTAGCAGTCTCTGCGGGATGTCGGCCCGGAACGACTCAGGCAGATGAGGGGACAGAGTGGGCCTGACCTCGAAGATCCATCGGCCGGCGACATCAGTTAGCTGGAGCGCCGAGTCGCGGCGGCGGCGTATCGTGGCCTGTAACTCTCGTAGGGCGGTCTGGACCTCGCCCTGCGGCTTCTCGAGCAGCTCGGAGAGCTCTTCGACCGACATCGAGCGTCCGGCGCCAAACAGAATCGCCTCGAGCACGGTGGAAAGGGGTGCATCAGACATCTGTGACGGCCTCCGCTATCATCGGTTTGGGGTGGAGCTTCTGCGAGAGAGTCGAGAAGTCCGCCTCCTCAGTCCACAGGTCCTCAAGGGTGATTATGCCGTTGCGTCCCTTCTCCTGTTTCAGATCGACATAACCTCTGTTCGTCAGGAAAAGCGCTGAGACCAAGGCGGTAACCTGCGCCTCAGCCTCGGCTTCCTCTCTTGGTATTCCAGACTTGATCGAATTCGAGGTGATGTCATCCACCAGATCACTCAGTCCGACGGGCTTGCCACCTCCCTTGGAGCGTGACTTCAGGGATTCCCAGGTCCGCTGCAGGTCACCCTCGAGGTCCTCGATGTGGAGGCTGCCGCTGAATCTCTCCCTAGCACGGGAGTGAGCCTCGCGGCGCTCCTTGGCTATCTCCTCGCGCAGGCGCTGCTCGGCTGCGAGCCTACCTGCGTCCTGAAGCCCCATCAGGAGTTCGCCTAGAGTAACGGGTCGGCTCTCGTCTCGGTGAATCCTACCTTCGAACATCTGAGGCAGGGCGTCGTCAGCCGCACCGGTCAGAACCCCGATTGAGAAGTTATAGTCGGCGTCGTCGAACTCAGACTCCCAACCGCCATCGAAGTCCCAGACCTCGTCCTCCTCGTAGTCGAAGACGTGCTCCTGCCTCTCCAACAGGGTAGAGGCCTGGCCCCGAAGAATGCACCAGGCCATCCTGACAAGCCTGCCGCAGGTCGGTAGATCGATGTTCTCGGACTCCTTGATCCTCTCGTTGAACATCACGAGGAAGGAGCTGAGGTCGACATCCCACGGATCGAGGTCACTGGACTGGAATAGCTGCAGAACTAGCGCCACCGAGCGGTCAAACGGATCGATCAGGAACTGGTGCTCCGCCTGCTCAAGGGTAGCGAGCTCGACCAGCCTGTCGAGATATCTGCTGGTCTCGAGGTCGGTATCACCGTCCAGCATCCTCGCTACGATGTCGTCACGCATGGCCTGGCCATCGAACACCGCCATCACTCTGCCTCCTTCTGCTCGGCCTCTGAATCAGCCTCGTCCTCATTCTCCGATTCTGCAAGAATCTGCTCGATTTCCTCGCGCTCCTCTATGTCCTCGGTCCAGTCCTCAGTGCGATCACGCAGAGACTCGATGGTGCTGGCCTCTGCTTCGACCTCTTCCTCTGCCTCCGTGACTTCCAGATCCACACCGGCCCGCTCAGCGACACCGCCTAGGCTCTTCGGAGTTCCAAGAGGCTCGGGGGCTCGTGGCATGTCTTCAGGATTAGGCAGTTCGGGCATTGCCTCAAGCTCTGAGTTGGTCTGCATCTGGGCCTTCCGATTAGCCTCAAACTCCTCGCCCATCTCAATTGCCGCCGCCCTGTCGAAATCAGTGATAAGCCGGCTCCGACCATCGCCGGCGTGGGTGACACCTACGTGGTGATCAGCCAGTGTTAGACTGACCTTGCGCAGAGTTACCATGAGGAACTGTGCGCGTTGACTGCGCAACCTACACAGTGTCGCGATGCGCTCGGCGTTGAATGGGTCGAGGTTCTGATCGACTTCATCGAGGTAGTAGAATGGGCTTGGCTCGTAATCCTGAATCGCGAGAATCAGAGCCAGTGCGGCCATCGACTTCTCGCCGCCGGAAAGATTGTCGAGACGGGTTTTTTTGCTTTTACCAGGGGGTACGCAGTCCATTTCCAAGCCACCCTCGAAGGGATTCTTCGGGTTTTCCATGCGGAGTTTGCCGCTGCCTGCAGGCTGCAGTATCTCATAGACTCTCGAGAAATTATTGTTGACGTGCTCGAACACTGCCATCAATCTGGTCTTCCTCTCATCCTCGAGCTGCACCACTATCGAGACTAGTTGCTCGCGCCGGCTGCGCAGCAGCTTGCCGTCCTCCACCAGCCCGGCGATACGCTCGGCGGTGCTGTCGTACTGCTCTATGGCTAGCATGTTGACATTGCCGAGATGGCCGAGGCGGCGCTCGAGCCCCTGCACGCTCTTCTCCGCCTCGCCCACGGTCGGCAGTTGCGTTTCGGGCGACGGGATTGCAATCCCGGCGTCCTCGAGTTCAGCGACTATCTCGTCCACCGCCTCGCGCTTCTGCTGGATTTGTACATTCAGTTCCTCTATCCGGGCCGCTATGGTCTCCCTCTTCTGAGACAGAGTATCGACCGAGGCCCGCAGACTCGCTCGCTCGTCCACAATCTCATCCCTCCTGTCCTTGAGCGCCTGCTGCTCCTCATCGAACTGGGAGACCTGCTCCTTGAGATCCTCAAGGTTGTCGTTAGCCTCGGTAATCGCCTTCTCGAGCTCTGAGATTCTGGCCTCGGCTTCGGTAATCATCTCGAGCTTCTTGCCAATCTGCTTCTGGATGCCCCCGACGCGCCCGGATAGGATTGTCAAGCGCTCGTTGCCGTTGGATATCGCTGATTCGGAGGCCAGTCTGGTGCGCTCTGCCTCGGTCATCGTCCGCTCTGCCTCGCGTAGCTTCTGCGAGAGGTGATCAGGGGCATGGTCCTGCAGGGCCTGGGCTGCTGCGGCCCTCTCGGCGACTGCAGATTCGTAAGTCGCCCTAGCCTCATCGGCCGCGGCTCTGGCAATGGCTTGGGCGGACTCGCAGCGCTCAAACTCCCCCGTCGCTGCTACGACCTTCTTGCGAGTCTCGTCGACATTCCTCTGGGCCCGCTCGATATCCGCCTTCCAGTTGCGCAGCTGCACTGAGTGGTCGGCGTCGTCTAGGCCATGTATCCTGTCGCGCAGGTTCTGCTGGTTGGTGCGCAGTTCCCTGAGAGCGGCTTCGACGGTGGAATAGATTAGATTGGCCTCCTCGACCGCCGCTTCCAGCCTGTCTAAACTCGACGAGACCGAGCCTCCTCCGAATGCGTTTCGAGCAGACTTTGTGGCAGAGCCCCCGGTCATCGCACCAGAGCTCTCGATGACCGAGCCGTCGAGAGTGACCAGTCTGACGCCGCCCATGTTTCGCCGGGCTACTTCCATCGTGTCTACCACGAGTGTGTTGCGCCCAGCGTACCTGACTGCGGTATCGATCTCCGTGTCGTAGTCCAGCAGGTCGTGGGCGAAGCCGACGACACCTGGATTGTTGGCGACAATCAATGAGCGCCCTCCTGGGCGACTGATGCTGAGTTTGCTGAGTGGCAGGAAGGTGGCTCTGCCGCCTCCGTTTTGCCTGAGCCAAGATATGCACTTGGCTGCGACGTCGTCATCCGTGACGACGATGCTCCTCAGACCTGCTCCGAGGGCATTGGCCAGCGCTTCCTCGTGTGACGGGTCCTTCGGTGCGGTCAACTCACCTAGCGAACCGAGTATCCCTTTCACATCGCCGCTCTGGCGCAGTTTGGTGAGTGCTGCCAATGTCACGGCGGAGCCTGGGGTGCTGGCGCGCCCCTCTTGGCGCGCTCGGGCCTTGTTCAATCCCCTCTCCGCGTCCCTCACCCTAATCTCCGAGCGATTCCTGTCCTCGACCAGCTCGCCCTCCTGCTTCTGCAGTCGGCGAAGCTCTTCCGCCAACGAGCTGCGATCTGTTGGGGGCTGGTCGCCCTGCAGGTCCTCGCCGACCAGCTCAAGGTCGTCACGGACCATCGTGGCTTCCTCAAACTCCTCTTCGAGGTCGGCCAACTTGCTTGAGGCGATCTGGGAGGTCTGCTCGGCCAAATCGGCGTTCAATCTGGCCTCGGCATGAGTCGTATGGGCCTCGTCAACGGCTTCGGTGGCGTGGCCGAGGATTCGCTTGAGACCTCGGCCGGCCTTGTCCCCTGACTCGATTGCATCCCTTGCATCCCGCTCGTCCTCGGAGGCGCGCTTGAGTGACTCCTTGGCCTCTTGGAGGGCTTCGCTGGCGCTCTCGAGTGCGGTCTCGGCCTGTTCGTGGGCTGACTGGGCCCCTTTCAACTCTGCACGGAACTCCTCGGCATCCTCCTCAGCGCTCTCGATGATGCTGCGCTGATCGCCAATCCTGTCACCCCCTGTCTCGATGTCAATCTGGTATTGGCGGATTTGCTCGAACAGATCTCGGGCTTCGCCGCTGACGATCTCGTTGATGTCCGAATCGACTTTCACCATCTCTTCGTCAAGCGCGAGCAATTCCTTGTTGCCCTCGGTGATTGTCCCACCGATGGTTTCGATCTCCTCGTGGTAGCCTGAGCGCTCCGTTCCTAGCAGTTGGACATCATCCAAGCGATTTCTATGCCTCGACTGGTGCAGAGAGATTCTAGCCGTGTCCAGCTCCTCCTTGAGCGACTTGAACTTGAGCGCCTGCTCGCGCTCCTTGCCGAGGTCCTTGAGGCGCTTCTTCTGCTCGTCCTCGAACAGGTCGATGGTCTCGATATTGGTCTCGACGTGTTTGCGCTGGGTGCCAGCCCGGCGAATTTCATCGTCATAGGCGGTGACGCCGGCGACTTCCTCGAGGACCCCTCTCCTCTTGTGCGGGGTCATCGTGGCGAGAGTGGTAACATCACCCTGCTTCACGATGTTGTAGCCCCCGGCACGCAGGCCAGCCTCGGCCATGACTCGGCGCATCTCGGTTGCCGTGGAGGGTTCGTCGTTGATCCGGTAAGAGGAGATGGGGTCGCCCTTCCGGCCTAGCCTGACGGTCCTAGTGAATCGGACCTCATCGGTGTCAATCCTCAGTCTCCTGCGACCGCCGAGTTCCGGCGTGTTGCTGAACACGAGACTTGCAGACATGTGCTTGGCAGGCCTGCCTCGCTTGCCTCCGTTGAATATCAACTGGGTCACGTTGGCCGCCCTCAGGGACTTCGTTGACTTTGGGCCGAGAACGAACTCAAGGGCATCCAGAGTGTTCGACTTGCCCGAGCCGTTGGGTCCGGTTATCGCTGTGAATCCCTCATCAAGAGGAATAATGACGTCGCCTCCGAATGATTTGAAGTTCTCAAGTTCCATTCGAAGTAGATGCATCCCCTCACCCTATCGCCATGCGAAATATCGCCGACGACATTTGCGCGCTCCTCGCCTGTTTGCTAATGAATGTTGAGGCGCCCATGCGAGCAGCACAACGATTACGAATGGGACACAAAATCGCCGACAGAGTCACTCCAAACTAGACGAGATGTGAATACCCCGAACCAGTGCATGGAGCATGGCGTTCCTCGGGGTGGCGACACCGACTGACTCTCCCAGTGATACTACTGCCCCGCACAGCTCGTCAATCTCCGTTTGACGTCCTGCCATCACATCCTGCAGCATCGAGCAACGGTTCTGTGCAGTGGCTCCTGCTACAGTGCGCAGAGTGCCCTCAAGGTCGAGGTCGGAGAGGTCGGCTCCACTGGCGCCGGCGACCGCTGCTGCCTCCTGCATCGCGGAGTACGCCTGCTCCCAAAGCTCGGGCACCTCTAGCAGCGCCCCATTGCGTACACCTGCTATAGAACACACAGGATTGATTGCAACATTGAGCAGTATCTTCGTCCAGATGGTGCGCTGGATATCGTCCGACCACTCCGGGTCAAGACGGGCTTCGTCCAGTTTGGTCATCAGCATCGCTGCGGTCTCTTCGGGAGGAGAGTTGTCGAGTCTGCCCAGCCTGATGTTGCCACGCCCGACCCAGTGGGTCCCAGTCTCGCCGCGCCAAGCTCCGTGGGTGGTCGTCCCCCCGAGCGTCCTGTCTCTGCCCAACCTGTGAGCGAGAGTCTCGGCGTGTCCCATGCCGTTCTGCAGACTGGCAGCGACGCCGCCCTCGTTGAGCAGTTCCTCTGCAATCTGCGCGAGTATCGGGGTCGAGTCGGCCTTGCCGCAGATTAGTGCGGCATCACACGATCCTCTCAGCTCGGGGGGAAGCGGGCCAGCTTCGCTGTCCACGGTGACGAAGCGCTCGGCGGGAATCACCTCAATCGGACCTTCCGGTGTGTGCAGGACCAGCCCTCCTTCTGACAGTAACCTCGAGTTCTCGCCTCGGGCTATTGCCACCAATTCGGCATCAGTATCCGAGAGGGCACCCAGAAGAACCCCTCCTATCGAGCCGACACCGAGGATGGCTATCCGCATCATACAGCCTCCCACGAACGAGCCGCGAAGTGCAGGGTGATGCCATCCTCGTCGGCAGTGACCCAAGCTGCCCACCAAGCAGGAGGGGAGCCATGCACAGATGCGTTGGCTGAGACAGAAGACATCGCAGCCACCTCAGACGGCGCCCACGCCTCCCAGTTGTCCCAAGCGACTGCATCTCCTGTCCAATCGAGGGAGATGGGCATCGAGGTGTTCTCCCGGTTCACGATGCTGAACCAGCCGTTCGGCATCCTCGACGCGAGGGTGCCGGGGTCGACCATGACATCCGGCCCCTCGACCACCCTGTAGGAGGCGAGCATGGTCGTGCCGTCGCACAGCGCCAGCCAGCCCGATTCGCCAAATCGGAGAGTCGCGTTACCGATTTCACTAGCAGGAATGAGTATCGCCGAGCGGTCTGCGAGGTCCCTGTCCCAATCGCCGCTGGCGTTGACCTCGGCAATCACCTCGGTGGACGGACAGAAGGCCGAGCCGGACTCGCCCCTAGCTATCGCGTACTCCAAGTCCGATTCGAACCACTCCGGTATCTGCCACTCACCGTCGGAGACCTGTAACCTCGGCTGCGTCTCCTCCACCGGCAGGAATAGTATGTCGTTGGGGAGGTTTTCGCGGGATATCACAATCGAGGGGCCTATCCTGCGGAACTGGTCGTCCTGCATCGACAGTGATTGTATAGCTCCCTCGTGGCCTCGCATGCACAAATGGTGCAGCCCAGGTCCCAGCGAGGTCTCGTTCTCGAAGGACCAGAACGGATCGTAGTTAGTCAGATTGACGTAATCACCCTCGACAACCAGAAGCTCGACGCAGATCCTAGGCGTCTGTGTGTCCTCGACCATCACCCAGAGTGGGTCTATCGACGTGGTCACCCCTATCGGCTGGAACACTATGGCGTACTCAGTGACGTGACCTGCGACATCAATCAGGATAACCAGTCTGAAGGTCTGCTCACTGGCCTCCATCTGATCTCGAGCTAGGCTGACAGAAACGCTACCGGGCGAGGCCTGAGTGATATCGTCGAAACGGCACACCCCCGTTTCGTCCATGCACTCGGAATCGATCTGCCAACCTCCGAGCGGAGCGCCTTCGACGCGCATCTGCAACCAACCGGAGACCGGCATCACCCCGACTGGCTCGAGCGTCAGCTCGACCTCGGCCTGTCCATCCTCGAAGCTCATGAAAGGGGGCCACGAGTCGGTCGAGAGCCCATCATCCCAGTCCTCCATCTCGTAACTGGGCTCGAGTCCGGGATATCCGAATAACAGGATTACTAGAGTCAACAATGCAATTTGTCGCAATGGAATCTCATCGAGGCCCGCATACTCGTCGATGATGTAAGGGGATGGCATCTGCTCGGGACTGAACCTGCGCCACGCCGCGATGGCGGCCAGCAGCAGCCAGGGCCAGTATTCTGTGCTGATGAAGATGAGGAGCGAGAATCCGAGCGTCGAGATGAAGATGGATGTCTGGTTGCTGCCCTCCTGCATGTCCTCGGGGCCGATTAGGGTGTGCAGTATCCGATCTCCGGGGAACCCAGGGACAGGGAGCAGGAGGGCCCATCCCACCAGCGAGAGTGCGATGCCGGCCAGTCCTGTCGGGTGTATCCACTGGAGCTTCAGAGATACATCCGTAGACTGTAGCAGGGAGCCTAGGATGTCCACCAGTGAATTGGTATCGACCACTATCGGGGCGGCCTCGAAGAGCGGTGGCTGGTTCGATGTCATGCCGAGGCCGAGGACGGTTAGCAGGGAGCCGCAGACGAACAGCACAGCCGGCGCAGTCAGTTCGATGAATCCGAGAGCTCGTCGATCGGGGATGGGGTGCAGGTCGGGCCTCATCTGACCGATTGCCGATATCAGGCTGAACGGCCATTCGGGCGACATCACAGGGAATGCGAGTGGGATCAGGTGGTTCGACTCGACCTCAAATGCGTCCGAGACGAAGATGCGGGCGTAACTGGCGAGCAGGACGGAGCCCATCACGGGGAGGGTGAAGTACACAAGAGCGGTCTGTAGAACTGCTGATTCCAGAGCTGCCGAGGCGGGATCTAGGTGGGTGACCCACAAGGCTCCGGCCATGGTCACGAAACCAGAGACTAGAGCCCATACCAGTGCCTGCTGCCAAGCCGGCATCACCATCGCCTGTACCGGCAGGCTGCCAACACTGAGCAGAGGCGGGTCGCCCTCGTCGAGCACCGCAATCAGACTGAGGTTCTTGAGGTGCCTGTTGAGCGAGCGCAGGCAGGCGCTCGGGCTCCGGCCCTCCCTGCCGTTGACCTCCCATGAGTACTCAGCCAAGCCCTGACTGCCGAGGACGAAGTACCTCGAGCAAATCACCTCGAGCAGCTCGTGCTGACCCCATGTCTCGGTGTCCAGCAGATGCGTTTCGGCCTCGGACACGGTGACACCTCGGTATTCGGCCGGGGTAACTCCGATTTGACCCCTCGCACGAGCGTGCGGCGAACTTTGTTCGCCGAATCACTTGTTCTTGAAGCGCTTCAGACGGAACGTCTCCTCGCGCTCCATCTCCTCGAGACGGAGCTGGATGAAGTTGCGCGCCTCCTCCATCTGAGGGATGACGACGTACTCAAGGGCGTTGACTCGGCGCTTGGTGGCTTCAATCTCGACGAGCAGTCGCTTGAGGGTTGCCTCCATCTCCGCGGCCTTGACTATCCTCTCAATCAGAGTGGAGTACGCATCAGAGGCCTCGTCTATGTAAGCCGAGCCGCCGATTAAGCCGGTGCCTCGATTGTCGATGGAAGTGGTCAGGTTGGTCCCTACTACGCTCGGCACTACTACTCCCATGATGTTGCGGGGGGTGACAGTGACCTCCGGGTGCTTGGAGATTGCAATCGCTGCGCTCTTGACGGCGAGGCCGCCCTCGATGGCGCTGGCTAGGCCGATCGACTGGACCGCCTCCCGGTAGGTCCCGACCAGTCCCTGCTTGGCTTCGATCATCTCGGATAGAAGCGACCTGAACTCGTGGAACAGGCCGTCTCGCTTCATCTTCAACAGGTTGTACCCGTTCTCGGTCTGCTTGATTCTCCGCTTGAGGTTGATCAACTCGCTGCGTGTCGGCTTGATGTCGAGCGCCACCTTGTCACCTCCTTGGATTATTCTCGCTGCCTCAGGACTTCTTCTCGGTCGGGTGGTACTTGTCGATCCACTTCTGGTCGAGTCTCACGAGGAACTTGCTGTCGATGTTCGTCAACAGGTTCCAAGCGAGGTCGAGCGTTCCCTCAGCGATAGAGCGGTCGTCATCGCGGCTCTGTCGCAGGAACTGGTCCTCGAAGATGTCCGCGAACTTCAGCATCTGTAGGTCGCGCTCGTTCAGCGCGTCTTCACCGACGATGGCCACCAAGCCACGCAGCTCGCGCCCTTGGGCGTAGGCGGCGTACAACTGGTCAGAGACCGACTTGTGGTCCTCGCGGGTCTTACCCTCGCCGATGCCGGCGTTCATCAGCCGGGACAGTGAAGGAAGCACGTTGATAGGCGGATAGATTCCCTTCTGGTGCAACTCACGTGAAATCACGATCTGTCCCTCGGTGATGTATCCCGAGAGGTCAGGTATCGGGTGGGTGATATCGTCACCGGGCATGGTGAGAATCGGGAACTGCGTGATGCTGCCCTTCTTTCCCTTGACGATTCCAGCACGCTCGTACAGCATAGCCAGATCGGTGTACATGTAACCAGGGTAACCGCGTCGACCAGGGACTTCCTCGCGAGCGGCTCCAATCTGCCTGAGTGACTCGCAGTAATTGGTCATGTCAGTGTAGATGACAAGCACGTGGTAGTCGTGCTCGAAGGCCAGGTACTCAGCGGCCGTCAGAGCAAGACGCGGTGTAATCAATCGCTCGACAGCTGGGTCGTCGGCTAGATTGACGAACAGCACGGCATTCTCCATGGCGCCGGTGCGCTCTAGGTCGTGAACGAAGAAGTTGTACTCCTCGGCGGTAATACCCATCGCGCAGAACACGACGACGAAGTCGTCGTCGCTGTCGACGAGCTTGGCCTGTCGGGCGATTTGCAAGGCGATGTCGTTGTGCGGTAGACCGGACGCCGAGAAGATCGGTAGCTTCTGACCGCGAACCAGCGTGGTGCAGGCATCGATTGCAGAGATACCTGTCTGGATGAACTGCTCGGGGCTCTCTCGACTGTATGGGTTGATGGCCGCTCCGATGATGTCTGCCATCTCTTCGGCCACAATCTCAGGACCTCCGTCTCTGGGCTTGCCGTTACCCGCGAGGATCCGTCCGACGAGGTCCTTGCTTACGGGTAGACGAAATACATCGCCGAGGAATCTCACTCCAGTTTGTCGGTCAACAGAAGCGGTTCCCTCAAAGACCTGTACGATGACTTGGTCGTCGCTGGTGTCCAGCACCTGTCCGTTCTTCATCGAGCCATCGGATAGTCGAAGTTGCACGATCTCTCCGAAGGCCACGGGCTCGGTCTTCTCAAGGAAGACCAAAGGCCCCTTCACATCAGTAATTGTCCTGTATTCCTTTCCGCTCATTCATGGCACCCCCTTAGTTGTCCCCCATAGTCCCGGCGATCTGTTTTGACATCTCCCCGAGCAACTCATCGATGCGTTCACCGTAGCCCTGCTCGAAGCGGCCTCTCATGAGGTCGGTGCGTGCGGGCACGTTGACGACCTCCTCGAGACCAGCGCCTCCGGCGATGGCTTTCTCTGACTCTTCCTGGAAGGTCAGGATGGCCTTGGCCATGGTGTACTGCAGGTCGAGTGTGCTGAATGTGTCGACGTCGTGGAACGCGTTCTGCTGGAGGAAGTACTCGCGGATCATACGCGCCACCTCCAGAGTAAGTTGCTGGTCTATCGGCAGTGCGTCCGAGCCGACCAACTGGACAATCTCCTGGAGTTCCGCCTCGACTTGGAGCAGACTGCTAATCTTGGTCCGGACCTCAGGGTAGTCGCTTGCGATGTTGTCGCGGTACCACTGATCGAGGGCCTGTGGGTACAGGCTGTACGAGCTGAGCCAGTTGATTGACGGGAAGTGTCGCTGTCGGGCGAGTCCGGCGTCTAGCCCCCAGTACACCTTGACGATTCGCAGAGTCCCCTGACTGACCGGCTCAGAGATGTCTCCACCGGGTGGTGACACGGCTCCGATGACTGAGATCGAGCCATCGTCACCGGCTAGGGTCTCCACACGTCCGGCGCGTTCGTAGAACTCCGCCAACCGGCTCGACAAGTATGCTGGGTAGCCCTCCTCGCCGGGCATCTCCTCCAATCTGGAAGAGATCTCACGCATGGCCTCGGCCCATCGGCTGGTGGAATCAGCCATCAGAGCGACGTCGTAGCCCATATCACGGAAGTACTCGGCGATGGTGATTCCGGTGTAAACCGAAGCCTCGCGAGCGGCCACTGGCATGTTGGATGTGTTGGCAATCATCGTGGTCCTGTTCATCAGAGGCT
>UINC01000710.1_pt1 | contig 40664 bp, 49 predicted proteins | sample 5385821 | NCBI WGS metagenome assembly UINC01 (sample SAMEA4666929, study PRJEB26691) | marine metagenome | isolation source: Pacific Ocean | place: Pacific Ocean | collected 2011-10-13 | reverse complement strand
CAATGGGTAACTATGCAATCATAAAATCTGGAATTGCAATGATGACCCGTCAATACTGTCGATATCTTGGTCCTCATAATATAAGAGTCAATGCCATCGCACCTTCCTTAGTCGAATGGGAAGAATTCCCTGGCACAGAAAATAGAAAGAAAAAAAAGAAAAATGTAAAGAAAGAAAAAAAGGAAGTAACTGAAGCTGAAAGATTTGAATCTTGGTTAACAGGACCAGAAAACATTCCCCTTGGTAGAGTGGCAACTTTTGATGAGATGGCAAATGCAGCAGTATTTTTAGCATCTGATGCTTCAAGTTATATAACAGGCACTATACTCAATGTTGATGGGGGCTATATGGCATGAGTAAAGATTGGATCCTTAACCATTTAGGAATGATGGTAACCAACAGAAATGCTGTTCTAAATCATTTTCAGTCTATTGGAATGGGCGTGAGTGTGGGACCCCAGCCTTTGCTGCCCCATGAACAAGGTGAGGGTGAGCTTATGTACTTTCAAACCTTAGATGGAGATCCCATCACCCATAAATACACTACGGGAGGAGCTCATAATTTTAGAGATGGAAATTCACAAATAGGCGATTGCCAGTTAGAGATTTATCCTATGAAGCCCGGACCTGGCATGTTCATTAGCGAATACTTAGAGAAAAAGGGACCAGGAATAAATCATATAGCTTTTAATACACCTGATATTGAGAGAGATACTCAATTACTTATAGAAAAGGGATGTGACCTCGTTTTTAACGCTTCTGTAAATGGCAAAACCATAGAGAATTATTTAGACACTCGTACGTTTGGTGATGTAATGATTTCTTTAAGACCCAGTGCTGGTAAGTGGGAAAATACTTGGAAAGAAAATAATTTAAATCATCCTTTGGTAAGTAATTGGAAACTATTAGGTTTAGGAATTGTTGTAGAGAATATTGAAAAAGCTTCTGACTATTATCTTGAATTAGGTTTTCCATTGAATCCAATATTAAAGGAATATGAATTTCCCAATATTCTCTCAAGTCAGATAGGGGTAGGACCAATTGTATTTGAGTTTTTGAAACCAACTAATAGAAGCTCTATTTACCAAGACTGTTATGACAATAGAGGAGAGGGCATAGCAGACTTTATTTATCTTGTAGATGATTTGAAAGCTGAAATTGAAAAGCTTACTCAAAATGGAGTAAATCTTATAGATTCGAATAAAGACTATGCTATTTTGGAAACTAGAAAGGAAGGCAATATACTTACTCGCCTTATCCAAAGCTAGTTTACTAATTACTTTGAGATCTTTAAAGCTGGAGCTGGCGATTGGATTCGAACCAACGACCGGCTGATTACAAATCAGCTGCTCTACCTAACTGAGCTACGCCAGCTAAAACTCGCGGCATTCTAACATACAGATAAAAACTTCTTTCTAGTTAACATCAAATTTTTTTTAAAGAAACTTCACCGAACCTTAGGTAATGACTTTCTCCATTTTCCTTAAAGATTAATTCACCGTTTTCTGTAATTCCATCTACAAATCCCTTTTTGGTCTTTCCCTCAAATTTAACTAAACATTCCTTGTTTTTTAGTAAATTTAGTTTTTCAAAATCATTTTTATAAAAAGAAAAACCTTTAGCTTCAAAATTACTTCTTAAACTAAGTAGGGATTCAAGAAGCAGTCCTGCTATTAAGTTTCTATCAAAATCCTTTCCAAAATAAAGACTTAGTGAAGTCCAGTCCTGGTTAATTGAAACTTGCTCCTGATTAGACATCAGGACATTTAAACCAACTCCTACTACTATGCCGGTTCTTTTTTTACTTGAGAAAGTTTCAACCAAAATACCTCCCACCTTCTTTTTGGATAAAAATAGATCATTGGGCCATTTTATTTTTAATTCCTCATCTAGTAAGGGCTCGAGGTTTTGTGAGATTGCTACGGCTGTACTTAAGCTTAAACCTTCTAGATCTACAGGTTTTAAAGATGAGTTCCAAGCAAAAGAAAGGTAAATATTAAGATTTGCTGGGCTTTCCCATTTTTTTCCACTTCGTCCGCGCCCAGCGTCTTGTTGTTCAGCAAAAATAGCAAAAGAATCCTCAAAGTTTTGCACTTTATCTAGTTTTCTTCTAGCTTCGTCGTTTGTAGAGCCAATTACTTCAAATATAGTCAGGTCTACTAAAGATTCTTTATTTAAATTAGAAAGGTTCTTAAGTATCTCTTTTTTGTTGAGTAATTGTCTTTTTTCAGTCATTTTCCTTTGAAGCATAACAAATCTATTAAATTAAGTTGACAAGGTATTGTGAGGGCTCCAGAATTGCCCGCTATTTTAAGCAGAAGGAGGGGTTGGGGAGCGGTCAAACCCAGCAGACTGTAAATCTGCCGCCTCGTGCTTCGCAGGTTCGAATCCTGCCCCCTCCACCAGCTCTTAAATTTAGATTCCAAAATGTTCGAAAAACACTTGCAATAAAGGCTTAAACGGTCTATAAACACGCTCCGAGCTTTGGGTTGTTAGTGGGTTTCGCTGTATTTTTAACTTATTAAGTTATAAGGATTTTTTTATCTGTTTATTCGGAACGCTCTTTTCTGCCCTGAAAGTCAATAAATATAAGGGTTTTGGCTCATATAGCTCAGGTGGTAGAGCACGTCCTTGGTAAGGACGAGGTCACCGGTTCAACTCCGGTTATGAGCTCCAGATAAAAATGTTTTTGAATAGGAAATAAAAAATGTCGAAACAAAAATTTGAAAGAACTAAGCCTCATGTAAATGTAGGAACAATAGGGCATGTTGATCATGGTAAGACAACTCTTACAGCTGCTTTAACAAAAGTAAGCTCAGAAGCCTTTGGATCTGACTTTACGAACTTTGAGGGTATAGATAATGCTCCTGAAGAGAAAGAAAGAGGAATTACCATAGCAACATCTCATGTAGAGTATGATTCAGATGCAAGACACTATGCGCACGTGGATTGCCCAGGTCATGCCGACTATGTAAAAAATATGATTACTGGTGCTGCTCAGATGGATGGAGCAATTCTAGTCGTCAGTGCTGCTGATGGTCCAATGCCCCAAACAAGAGAACATATTCTTCTCGCAAGACAAGTTGGAGTACAACACATAGTTGTGTTCTTGAACAAAGCCGACCAAGTTGATGATGCTGAGCTTATAGAACTGGTAGAAATGGAAGTTAGAGATCTTCTTACTGAATATGATTTCCCAGGAGAGGATACTCCTATAATTACAGGCTCAGCCTTAAAAGCTCTAGAGGGGGATGCCGAAAATGTTGAAAAGATCAAAGAGCTTGTGAACTCTTTAGATACTTTTATACCAGAACCAGTAAGAGAGCTAGATAAACCTTTCTTAATGCCGATAGAAGATATTTTCACTATCCAAGGTAGAGGTACTGTAGTTACTGGAAGAATTGAAAGAGGCGAAGTTAAGGTTAATGAAGAAATAGAGATTGTTGGTATAAGGGAAACAAGCAAAACCACTTGCACAGGCGTGGAGATGTTTAGAAAACTTCTAGACGAAGGTAAAGCTGGTGAAAATGTTGGAATCCTTCTTAGAGGAACTGAAAGAGATGGAGTAGAGAGAGGTCAGGTTTTAGCTAAGCCTGGTTCCATTACTCCTCATACTAAGTTTGAAGCTCAAATCTATGTATTAACTAAGGAAGAAGGTGGAAGACACACGCCATTCTTTAAAGGATATAGGCCCCAATTCTATGTTAGAACCACTGACGTAACTGGAGCTGTTGAATTACCTGCTGATGTAGAAATGGTAATGCCTGGAGATGATTTAAGTATATCGGTAGAACTGATTTCTCCTGTAGCAATGGAAGAAGGAATGAACTTTGCTATAAGAGAAGGCGGACGAACTGTAGGTTCTGGGGTAGTTTCTAAAATTATTGAGTAGGCCAGTAGCTCAATTGGCAGAGCGGTGGTCTCCAAAACCACAGGTTGGGGGTTCGATTCCCTCCTGGCCTGCCAGCTTAAGCTACTAGCTTAGAAGGCAAGAAATGAGAAATGGAAGTTAGATTAGGAACTATGCAGAATTATTTTCGTTGGTCAGTTGGTTTACTCCTTATAGCAATAGCTATTTATGGTAATTCTTATTATTCGCTAGAACCTCTCTTATACAGAGTGTTGGGAGTCCTAATTCTTTTGGCTTTATCAACTGTTATTTTGGTTACAACAGTTGAGGGTAAAGAGGGCCTAAAGTTGATACTAGAATCAAGAACTGAAATTAGAAGGGTTGTTTGGCCTTCGAGACCTGAAACTACTCAGACTACGCTAATAGTAATAGTAGCTATAACAATTGCCGGTTTAATTCTCTGGGGTCTCGATTCTTTATTTGGTTGGGCAACAGCTTCTTTATTAGGATAGCTATGACTATGGAATGGTATGTAATTCACGCTTATTCAGGTTATGAGAACAAAGTACGCGAAGCTCTAATGGAGAGAATTGAAAGGTTTAGTATGGAAGATAATTTTGGTGAAATTCTGGTTCCTTCAGAAGAAGTAGTTGAATTAAGAGGAGGGCAAGAGAAAAGAATTCAAAGAAAATTTTTCCCCGGATATGTGCTTGTTAAGATGGAGCTAAATGATTCAACCTGGCATCTAGTCAAAGATACTCCAAGAGTAATGGGTTTTATTGGTGGTTCTAAAGATAAACCTATCCCTATAAGTGAAGAAGAAGCTAAAGGAATAATGCAGCAATTGGAGCATGGAGCTGAAGTTGCCAAACCAAAAATTACCTTTGAACCAGGAGAAATGGTCAGAGTTATAGACGGGCCTTTTAATGATTTTAGTGGAGTTGTTGAAGAAGTTAACTATGAAAAAAGTAAAGTTAGGGTCGCAGTTCTCATTTTTGGAAGATCGACTCCTGTTGAATTGAATTTCAATCAAATAGAGAAAGCATAATGGCCAAACAAATTAATGGTTATATAAAATTACAAGTGCCTGCTGGAACTGCCTCTCCTAGTCCTCCTGTGGGCCCTGCTTTAGGTCAGCATGGATTAAATCTAATGGATTTCTGTAATGCTTTTAATGCGAGAACTAATGATATAGAAAAAGGATTGCCTGTTCCTGTTGTTATAACTGTATATGAAGATAAGTCTTTTAACTTTATTATTAAAACCACTCCGGCATCAATACTTATAAAGAAAGCAGCTGGATTAGAAAAAGGTAGTGGCACACCTAACAGTCTAAAAGTGGGGCAAGTTACTAGAGCTCAACTAGAAGAGATCGCTAAAATTAAGGATCCAGACCTAACCGCAGCTGATATGGATGCTGCTGTAAGAACTTTAGAAGGAAGTGCTAGGAGCGCAGGAATCGAGGTGGAAGGGTAGTGGCAAAACTAAGTAAAAGGCAAGAGTATTTGAGTACTCTAGAAGAAAGAAAGTATTCAGTTTCTGAAGCGATACAATTCTTAAAATCTGGACCTAAAACAAATTTTGAAGAATCTGTGGATGTATCCATTAATTTAGGAATAGATGCTTCGAAATCTGATCAAACAGTAAGAAGTGCAACTTCCTTACCTGCAGGCACAGGAAAAACTTGCAAGGTTGCTGTTTTTGCTGAGGCAGAACAAGCAAAAGAAGCATTAGAATCTGGGGCTGATGCTGTGGGTATGGAAGATTTAGCAGAGAAGATAAAAAAAGGAGAAGATGACTTTGATGTTGTAATCGCAACTCCAGCAACTATGAAGATAGTGAGCCCTCTAGGAAAAATATTAGGACCAAAAGGGACAATGCCAAATCCTAAAACTGGGACTGTAACTAAAGACATAGGGAAGGCTGTTAAGAATGCGAAAGCTGGACAAATTAGATATAGAGCCGATAAAAGCGGAATTGTTCATGGAAGAATAGGTGATCTTTCTTACAGTTCTGAACAGATTCAACAAAACATCGAGACCTTATTAGTAGATATTAAAAGAAATAAGCCAGCTTCTTCTAAAGGAATTTTTATTCAGAAATTATCTTTAAGCTCTACTATGGGCGCAGGAATAGAATTGGATATGGGTACATTAAGTTTTTAGAAATGAATATATTTAAAAAAGAATTCTTAGGTAAGGTGCGGTTTGTTCGCATTTATCAAAGACCGTAGGTGCAAAACATTTGTTTTGCTTAATTATCAAAGCCTACGCAGATGGAAGTGATCATAACGAAAGTTATGTTTTTACATCCAATTTTCTAACTAAAAGAATTTTAGTTAGAGGAGTATAAGAAGATGCCAATGCGCATTGACGATAAGAAAGTAGCAGTAGAAGAGTTAAACGAAATAGCAAATAAAGCTATTTCAGCTGTAGCAGCCGATTATCATGGTACCTCTGTTTCTGAATTAACTAAATTAAGGGAAGAAGCTAGAAATTCTTCTGTTCATTTAAAGGTTATCAGGAATACGTTAGCTAAAAGAGCTTTAACTGACACCAAATTTTCTTGTTTTGATGAGCTTTTAGTTGGTCCAACTATCTTAGCTTTTTCTTTGGACGATCCTGCTAGCGCAGCGAAGTTGGCAAATAACTTTAATAAAGTTAATTCCAATTTCAAAGTTAAGGGTTTGTCTATGGGGGATACCTTATTAGAGTTAAGTAGATTGAGTGATATAGCAAATCTTCCCACTAAAGAAGAAGCTATAGCTCAGTTGGCAGGTTTGCTAAATGCCCCTCTAGTTAAGTTGGTTTCATTGATTAATGAAATTCCTACCAAATTAACTAGAACTTTAGAGGCAGTTAAGCAACAAAAACAACAGGCAGAATCTTAGATTTTATAAATTTATTGGAGAATAAAATGGCATTAAGCAAAGAAGAAATTTTAGAAGCTATTTCTGAAATGAGCGTAATGGATATAGTTGATTTAATTTCAGCTATGGAAGAGAAATTTGGAGTATCTGCGGCTGCTCCGGTAGCAGTTGCAGCAGCACCATCATCAGGTGAACCTGAAGGCTCAGATGAAGCTGAAGTAGCATCTGGAGATCTACTTTTGGCAGAAGTAGGAGATAAGAAAGTTGATGTTATTAAGGCAGTTAGATCAATAACTGGGCTAGGACTCAAGGATGCAAAGGGGCTTGTTGACGGCGCTCCTTCAGTCATAAAGGAAGGAATACCTAAAACAGAAGCAGATGAATACTTTAAACAGCTAGAAGAAGCAGGAGCTAAAGCAGAGTTTAAATAAGAATTAACAATTTTTCTTAATTTTAAAAAAAGAGGTACTTATGGCATTTTCATACACCGAGAAGAAGAGAGTAAGACGCAGTTTTGAGAAGATATCAAGCGTTATGGATTTACCCAATCTTTTAGCTACTCAATTAGAGTCTTATGAGCATTTTCTTCAAAGGAAAGCTGACCCTTTAAAGAGGAATAACCAAGGACTAGAGTTGGTCATTAATTCAATCTTTCCAATTGAGAGTCATAATGGACTTGCAAGAATGGAATGTACTAGCTACGAGCTTGGTGAACCTATTTATGATGAGAGGGAGTGTAAGTTAAAGGGAATTACCTATGAAGCTTCTCTTCACATAAATTGCGATCTCTTTTTTATTGATAAAGAAACTGAAAAATTAAAAGAAGGAAAATCTCAAAAAGTTTACTTGGGCACAGTACCATTAATGACTGATCATGGAAGCTTTGTTATTAATGGAACAGAAAGGGTCGTAGTTTCCCAGTTGCATCGTTCCCCAGGGTTATTTTTTGATCATGATAAGGGTAAAAGCCATTCTTCAGGAAAAGTTTTATACGGTGCTCGAGTAATTCCTTATAGGGGCTCATGGCTTGACTTCGAGTTTGATGCTAAGGATCTCGTTTATGTAAGAATAGATAGAAGGAGAAAGCTTTATGCATCAATTCTTCTAAAGGCCTTAGGGTTTTCAAACCAAGGTATTTTAGAATGCTTCTACGAAACAGAAATATTTAAGATAAAACCAAATAATACCTATCAACTCCAGTTAATACCTAAAAGATTAATGGGTAGAGTTACTCCCATGGATATTTCATATAGAGGTGAAGTGATAGTTAAGAAAGGCGAAAGAATAAGCGCAAGACACATTAGAAAAATCGAAAGTACCAAAATAAAACACCTGGAATACGAACAGAATAGTATGGAAGGACTTGTTCTTGCTAAAGACATAGTAGACAAGACAACAGGTGAAATCTTAATAGAATGTAATTCCATAATAGATGAAGAGCTTCTAGACATTTTACAAACTTTAGGTTTAAAAGAAGTACAAACTCTTTATATAAACGACTTGGAATCAGGACCTTATATGGCAGATACGTTAAGGGCAGATTCGACCACGAATGATATAGAAGCACTAGTTGAAATCTATAGGATGATGAGGCCAGGAGAGCCTCCTACCAAAGAAGCTGCCACAACATTATTTAATAGTCTTTTCTTTAATCCTGAAAGATATGATCTTTCTGATGTAGGAAGAATGAAATTTAATAAAAGACTAGGAAGGCCATCTATTGAGGGGAATAGTGTTCTCGAAAACGAAGATATTGTAGACGCACTAAAAACTCTTGTTGCAATAAGGAATGGAAAAGAACAAGTTGATGACATTGATCATCTGGGTAACAGGAGAGTTAGATCAGTTGGTGAAATGGTTTCTAACCAATATAGAATTGGTTTGATTCGTGTTGAAAGAGCAGTTAGGGAAAGGTTAACAACAGCTGACACAGATGATCTTGGGCCTCAAGATTTAATTAATGCAAAACCTGTTTCTGCTGCTATTAAAGAATTCTTTGGATCTAGCCAACTATCTCAGTTTATGGATCAAGTAAATCCTTTAGCTGAGATCACTCATAAGAGAAGGGTTTCTGCCTTAGGCCCAGGTGGACTTACAAGGGAAAGAGCAGGATTTGAAGTTAGAGATGTACATCCTACTCATTATGGAAGAGTGTGCCCTATAGAGACCCCGGAAGGGCCAAATATTGGGTTAATAAATTCTTTAGCTGCCTTTGCACGAACTAACGAATACGGTTTTTTAGAAAGTCCTTTTAGAAAAGCTAAGAATGGAAAAGTCACTGATAATTTTAAATATTTGTCAGCTATTGAGGAAGGAGATTATGTTATTGCGCAAGCCAGTGCACTTTTAGATAACACTAATAGATTTACCGAAGAACTTGTGCCTGTCCGGTATAAAAATGAATTTTCACTTATGCCTCCTGAAAGAGTTGATTTTATGGATGTGTCTCCTCAACAAGTAGTTTCAATTGCTGCTGCTCTTATTCCTTTTTTAGAACATGACGATGCCAATAGAGCTCTAATGGGTTCAAATATGATGAGGCAAGCAGTTCCTACCCTCCAAACTGAGACACCTTTGGTAGGGACAGGGATGGAAAGGATAGTTGCAAGAGACTCAGGTTCTTGTGTTATAGCTAAAAGAGGAGGAGTTGTAGAAAGTATTGATGCAAGCAGAATTGTAGTAAGGGTAAATGAGAAGGAAATAAATCCTGGGGACTCAGCGGTTGATATTTATAACATTATAAAATATACAAGATCTAATCAGACTACTTGCATAAATCAAAGACCTATAGTTACTGAAGGAGACAAGGTTAGCAAGAATGATATATTAGCTGATGGCCCTTCAGTAGATTTGGGTGAGCTTGCACTGGGTCAGAATGTTCGAATTGCCTTCATGCCTTGGCATGGATATAACTTTGAAGACTCGATCCTTATTTCAGACAGGCTTGTCAGTGAAGACAAGTTCACTAGCATTCATATACAAGAACTTACTTGCATAGCAAGGGATACAAAATTAGGAGCAGAAGAAATTTCAGGGGATATTCCAAATGTTGGTGACTCTGCCTTATCTAAACTTGATGAATTTGGAATAGTTTACATAGGTGCTGAAGTCAAGGCTGGAGATATTCTTGTCGGCAAAGTGACTCCAAAAGGAGAAACTCAACTAAGTCCAGAGGAGAAGTTATTAAGAGCTATATTTGGTGAAAAGGCTTCAGATGTGAAGGATAGCTCTTTAAGAGTCCCTTCTGGAGGTGATGGAACTATTATTGATGTTCATGTCTTTACAAGAGACGGGTTAGAAAAAGATGGAAGAGCATTAGATATTGAAGAGTCACAATTGAAAGAGATAAAAAAAGACGTAGATGAAGAACTGAGTATTATTGAAGGTGCAACCTTTTCTAGATTGGAGAATATTATAATCGGGAAAAAAGTAGCATCTTCAAAAGGGATTCCTAAGGGTTCAGCCATTAAAAAAGATCATTTAGATGCGATGTCTAAAAATGACTGGTTCAAGATCCGTTTTCAGAATGAGGCTATAAATAAACAACTTAAGCAGATTGAATTAAATCTTAATGAGTATAGAGAAAATCTTAAAGAGATTTTTAAACAAGAGAAATCTAAGGTATCTGGTGGAGATGACTTAGCTCCAGGTGTCTTAAAAATTGTTAAGGTTTATTTAGCAATCAAAAGAAGAATTCAACCAGGAGATAAGTTAGCAGGCAGGCATGGAAATAAAGGAGTAATTTCTGTAATTATGCCTATGGAAGATATGCCTTATGATGAAAATGGTGAGCCAGTTGATATAGTGCTCAATCCTCTTGGGGTGCCTTCTAGAATGAATGTTGGCCAAGTTTTGGAGACCCATCTGGGTTGGGCTGCTAAAGAACTTGGCTCAAAAATAAAGGATTTAATTGATGAAGGTCGTAAAGTTTCAGAAATCAGATCTTTATTAAACAAGATTTATGGAAACGACACCAATAAGAATCTAGATTCCCTTAATGACAAAGAAATTCAAGAGCTGGCAGGAAATTTAAGAAATGGAGTTCCAATGGCTACTCCTGTATTTGATGGAGCTAAAGAATCTGAAGTAAAAGATATGCTTGAGTTAGCAGGATTACCTTTAAGTGGTCAATGTAAACTCTATGATGGTAGAACAGGAGAGGAGTTTGATAGACCTGTAACCTTAGGCTACATGTACATACTTAAGTTAAATCATCTTGTTGAAGACAAGATGCACGCTAGATCTACTGGAAGTTATAGTTTGGTAACTCAACAGCCTCTGGGTGGTAAAGCCCAGTTTGGAGGACAAAGATTTGGTGAAATGGAAGTATGGGCTTTGGAAGCTTACGGAGCCGCCCATACTCTTCAAGAGATGTTAACAGTTAAGTCTGATGATGTAATCGGAAGGACAAGAGTTTATAAGAATCTTGTAGATGGAAATTTTGAGATGGATGCTGGTATCCCAGAATCTTTTAATGTATTAACCAAGGAAATTAGATCCTTGGGTATTGATTTAGAACTTGAGTCAGTAGAGAAGAAGTAGGAGAGCAAAATGAGAGATTTAATCAATGTGTTAAGGGATCAAGGTCATGGAATTGAATACAATAGCATTAAAGCTGGACTTGCTTCTCCTCAACAAATTAGATCCTGGTCTTATGGTGAAGTAAAAAAACCTGAAACTATAAACTACAGAACTTTCAAACCTGAAAGAGACGGGTTATTTTGTTCCAAAATATTTGGCCCTATAAAAGACTATGAATGTATTTGTGGCAAATACAAAAGGATGAAGCACAGAGGAGTGGTTTGTGAGAAATGTGGTGTAGAAGTCACTTTATCCAAGGTTAGAAGAGAAAGAATGGGTCATATAGAATTAGCATCACCTGTAGCTCATATTTGGTTCTTGAAATCACTTCCTTCTAGGATAGCTTTGGCTTTAGATTTAACCTTAAGAGATTTAGAGAGAGTTCTTTATTTCGAGTCCTTTATCGTGATCGACCCTGGTATGACAGACTTGGAACCATGCCAATTACTTTCAGATGAAGAATATTATGAATCATTAGAGCAATGGGGTGATGAATTTGGTGCTGGAATGGGAGCAGAATCTGTCCAAAACTTATTGAGAGAACTTGATTTAGATTCAGAAATTTTACGACTTCAAGAAGAAATTCCAAATACAAAATCAGAGGCGAAATTAAAGAAACTTTCTAAAAGACTAAAACTATTAAAATCTTTTAAAGATTCAGGCAATAAGCCTGAATGGATGGTAATGGAAGTCTTACCAGTTCTACCGCCTGATTTAAGGCCATTAGTTCCTTTAGAAGGAGGAAGATTTGCAACTTCAGATTTAAATGACCTTTATAGAAGGGTAATTAATAGAAACAACAGGCTCAAGAGACTACTAGATCTTAATGCTCCTGACATAATCACTAGAAATGAAAAAAGAATGTTGCAAGAATCTGTTGATGCTCTTCTTGATAATGGCAGAAGGGGTAGGGCAGTTACTGGTTCCAATAAAAGGCCGCTTAAATCCTTAGCTGACATGATTAAAGGAAAACAAGGAAGATTTAGACAAAACCTTTTAGGGAAAAGGGTAGACTATTCAGGAAGATCTGTAATAGTTGTCGGCCCCACTCTTAAGCTACATCAATGCGGCCTTCCTAAAAAGATGGCTTTAGAGCTTTTTAAGCCTTTTGTATTTGGAAAGCTACAACAACTTGAGTTGGCAAGTACCATCAAATTAGCTAAGAAGATGGTAGAAAGAGAAGAACCAGAAGTTTGGGATATTCTTGCAGAAGTAATTAGAGAACATCCAGTATTATTAAACAGAGCCCCCACCCTGCATAGATTGGGAATTCAAGCTTTTGAGCCTGTTTTGGTTGAAGGTAAAGCTATACAACTACACCCTTTAGTCTGTAAGGCTTATAACGCTGATTTTGATGGCGACCAAATGGCAGTTCATGTGCCGCTCACATTAGAAGCGCAACTTGAATGTAGAGCGCTTATGATGGCTACAAACAATATTCTTTCTCCAGCAAATGGAAAGCCAATAATCGATCCTTCACAAGATGTGGTTCTAGGCATTTATTACATGACAAGAGAGAAAATAAACGCAAAAGGAGAAGGTCAAGTTTTATCTTCTCCTGAAGAGGCAAATAGAGCTTTTCAGTTAAATGCTGTAGATCTTCATGCAAAAATTAAAGTTAGACTCAAACCTAACAATCTTCCTGATGAAAAAACAGAAATAATAGAAACAACCCTTGGAAGAACTTTACTATATGAATTGTTGCCTGAAGGAATGCCTTTTGATTTAGTTAATAAGACTCTGGACAGCAAGACAATCTCAAGTCTTATAGATGTTTGTTATAGAAAATCTGGTTTAAAGAAGACTGTAATATTTGCAGATAGATTAATGTACATGGGTTATCAGTTCTCTACGAAGTCAGGAGCTTCTTTATGTATAGATGATTTTGTTATTCCTGAAGAGAAAGAAAAATATGTAATTGAAGCTGAAAGTGAAGTCAAAGATATTGAGGCTCAATTTGCTTCAGGCCTTGTCACCAAAGGAGAAAAATACAACAAAGTCATTGATATCTGGTCAAGAGCAAACGAGATGATAGCTAAAGCAATGATGGATAATATTTCTACTGAAGAAATAAAAGACTCAGAGGGAAATCTTGTTACCTCAGATTCTTATAATTCTGTTTACATGTTTGCCGATTCTGGGGCTAGAGGTTCTCCAGCTCAGATAAGACAACTAGCTGGGATGAGGGGGTTAATGGCAAAGCCTGACGGATCAATTATAGAAACTCCTATTACTGCAAATTTTAGAGAAGGTCTTACAGCTCAACAATACTTTATTTCAACTCATGGAGCTAGAAAGGGGTTAGCTGATACGGCACTTAAAACAGCAAACTCTGGGTATTTAACCAGAAGACTGGTTGACGTAGCTCAAGATCTAGTTATTAGTGAAGATGATTGCAAAACTTCTACTGGCATAGTTATGAGACCTATTATTGATGGAGGTGAGGTAATAGTTCCTTTAGGAGATAGAGTTTTAGGAAGAACAGTTTCCAAAAATGTTTTAGGGCCAGATAACAAAAAAATCTTAATAAAAAAAGGTACGTATATTGATGAAGATTTGATCGACAAATTTGATGATCTTGGTGTCTATGAATTAAAAGTAAGGTCAGCTATCCATTGTGAGACTATTTATGGTGTTTGTTCTAAATGTTACGGAAGGGACCTTGGAAGAGGCCATGAATCACATATAGGAGAAGCAGTAGGAATAGTTGCGGCACAATCTATAGGTGAGCCTGGTACCCAGCTAACAATGAGAACTTTTCATATAGGTGGAGCAGCTTCTGGAACTTCAGCTGAAGACAATGTTGAGGCAGGCATAGACGGTAAGATTATCTATGATTGTAGAACAATTAAAAGAAAGGATAATACCTATGTTGTTTTATCTCAGTCTTCAGAATTAAGCGTTGAAGATAAAGAAGGAAGAACAATTGAAAGATACAAGATTCCATACGGAACAACTCTTAATTTTTCAAACGGATCAAAAATTAAACAAGGAGATATCCTAGCTAAATGGGACCCCTTGACTAGACCTATTATTGCTGAGGTAGGAGGTAAAGCCAAGTTTGTTGATATAGATGATGGAATAACAGCTAGACTAAAAACTGATGATCTTACTGGCCTTTCTAATATAGAAATTATTGATATAACTGAAAGGGCTAAAGGTGAGGCTCAAGAAAAGAAACCTTCTATACATATAGTGGATGGCAGAGGAAAAGAGAAAACTATTCCAGAATCAGAAGCTCCTGCCATTTATACTCTCCCAGGCAACGCGTTCATTGGCCTAAATGATGGGCAAGACATTGAGTTGGGAAGTGTAATAGCTAGAGTTTCACAAGAGTCAGCAAAAACTAAAGATATTACGGGTGGTCTACCTAGAGTTGCTGATTTGTTTGAAGCTAGAAAACCTAAAGAGCCAGCAATCCTAGCTGAAGAAAGTGGAGTAGTAACTTGGGGTAAACCTACTAAAGGTAAAGAAAGATTAATTATTACTGATGAATCAGGAAATGAGTGTGCAAGCCTAATTCCTAAGACCAGACATATAAATGTATTTGAAGGAGAGAGAATAGAAAAGGGTGACATTGTTTCGGATGGTGCTTTGAGCCCTCATGACATTTTGGAATTACGAAGTCTTGAAGAGCTTACAGAATATGTCGTAACTGGAATACAAGAAGTTTATAGGCTTCAAGGTGTAACTATTAATGAGAAGCATATTGAGGTCATCTTGAAGCAAATGTTAAGGAAAGTTGAAATAACTGACGCAGGTGATTCAGACTTCATAACAGGAGAACAAGCTGAATTATCTAAGGTAAAGGAAACAAACAAAGAACTTTCTAAGGATAAAAAAGCAAAAATCAAATATAAAAGAATATTATTAGGAATAACTAAAGCTTCTCTTGCTACTGATTCATTTATTTCAGCTGCTTCTTTTCAGGAAACAACTAGAGTGTTAACTGAAGCTGCAACGACTGGACGAAAAGATAACCTCAGGGGCCTTAAAGAAAATGTAGTAGTAGGCCGTTTAATACCTGCTGGTACTGGCCTGGCTATGATGAAAGAAGAAAAGATAGAAGTGGATGATCCGGATTCAATTGATCTCGAGGAAGCCCTAAGTCAAGCGTTAAGTGAACAAGAAGTTGAGTAATTGATTGACGCGGATAATACCAATAATTAAAATGCGCGACCTTAAATTCTACAATTTATAAAAGATGTCTACTGTCAATCAACTTATTAGGAAGCCAAGAAAAAGGAAGAAGCTTAAGACAGATGTGCCTGCTTTAAAAGGCTCTCCTCAAAAGAGAGGTGTTTGTACTAGGGTTTATACTACAACACCTAAGAAACCTAACTCAGCATTAAGAAAAGTTTGTAAAGTTAGATTAACTTCTGGCTTTGAAGTGATTTCTTACATAGGAGGAGAGGGACATAATCTTCAAGAGCATTCTGTTGTTCTTATCAGAGGAGGAAGGGTTAAAGATTTGCCCGGAGTGAGATATCACACTATAAGAGGTACCTTAGATACTGCTGGTGTAGATGATAGAAAACAGAGAAGATCAAAATATGGCGCTAAGAAATCTAAATAGAGAAACTAATGTCTAGAAGAAAAGCAGCCCCTAAGAGAAAAATATTACCTGACCCTAAATATGGGAATTTAAAGCTGGCCAAATTCATGAATCAGATTATGAAAGACGGCAAGAAATCCATTGCAGAAGGTATTGTTTATGGAGCTCTATCAGAGATTGAAAGCAAATCTAAAAAAGAACCTGTAGAAGTTTTTGAGAAAGCTCTTGAAGAGGTAGGTCCAGTGGTGGAAGTAAAAGCAAGAAGAGTAGGGGGTGCAACTTATCAAATACCCCTGGAAGTTAGATCTTCAAGACGCCAAGCGTTAGCCATGCGTTGGCTTGTAAGCAGTGCTAGATCAAGATCTGAAAAAACCATGACTTTAAAACTAGCCAATGAGTTGATTGATGCCTCTGAAGGAAAGGGAGAAGCAATTAAGAAGAAAGAAGATACCCACAGAATGGCAGAAGCGAACAGAGCTTTTTCGCATTTTAGATTTTAATTATTAAACAACATACTTAAAAAATGGCAAGATCTACTCCATTAGAACTTTATAGGAATATCGGTATTATAGCTCACGTAGATGCTGGTAAAACCACTACTACAGAGCGCGTTCTCTTTTATACAGGAATATCCCATAAGATAGGCGAAGTTCATGATGGGGCAGCCGTAATGGACTGGATGGAGCAAGAACAGGAAAGAGGAATTACTATTACTTCCGCTGCAACAACTTGCTTTTGGAAAGGGACAAGTCAGCAATTTACTGAACATAGAATTAACATCATAGATACCCCTGGTCACGTTGACTTTACTATTGAGGTGGAAAGATCACTTAGAGTTTTAGATGGGGCCATTGTTGTCTTTTGCGCTAGTTCTGGAGTTGAGCCTCAGTCTGAAACTGTGTGGCGCCAAGCAAATAGATATGAAGTTCCGAGATTAGCATTTGTAAACAAAATGGACAGAGCAGGTGCAGATTTCTTAAAAGTTGTTGATCAAATGAAAACAAGGTTGGGTGCAAACCCAGTTCCTGTTCAGTTACCCATAGGAGCTGAAGAAGACTTTAAAGGGGTAATAGACCTAATAAATATGAAGGCTATTTATTGGAGCGAAGAAGACATGGGAACTTCATTTGCCTTGGAAGAGATACCTGAAGAGTTAGTTTCTGAAGCAAATAAATGGCGAGAAAATATGCTCGAGATAGCAGCTGAAGCAAACGAAGCTCTTATGGACAAATACTTAGAAGAGGGAGATCTATCTGTAGAGGATATTAAAGCAGGACTAAGAGAAAGAAACTTATCTTCTGAAATTGTTATAACTCTATGCGGAGCTGCTTTTAAAAATAAGGGAGTGCAAACACTTCTAGATGCAGTGATAGATTTTCTACCTGCACCAAATCAAGTTAAACCCATGACAGGCGTATTGGATGATAAAGGAACGGAAGGCACTAGGAAGGCAGATGATAAAGAACCTTTCTCTGGGCTTGCTTTTAAGATAGCGACTGATCCCTATGTAGGATCTCTAACTTTTGTAAGAGTCTATTCTGGAACTCTAAACTCAGGGGATTCAGTCTTTTTACCCTTGAAAAGAAAGAAAGAAAGAATTGGGCGAATGCTTCAAATGCATTCAAATAAGCGTAAAGAAATAGATGAAGTCCGCGCAGGGGATATTTGTGCAGTTATAGGTTTAAAGCAAGCTGTTACAGGAGAGACTCTTTGTGATGAAAAAAATCAGATAATTTTAGAGAAAATGAATTTTCCTGATCCAGTAATTTCTGTTGCAGTAGAGCCAAAGACTAAAGAAGATCAGGAAAAGATGGGTATAGCCTTAGGAAGATTAGCTCAAGAAGACCCTTCTTTTAAGATGAGAACAGATGAAGAGTCAGGCCAAACAATTATTTCTGGAATGGGAGAACTTCACCTTGATGTCTTAGTAGACAGAATGAGAAGAGAATTTAACGTAGAAGCCAATATGGGAAAACCCCAAGTAGCTTATAGAGAAACAATTAGAAAATTAGTCGAACAGGAAGCTAAATTTGTAAGACAATCAGGAGGAAGAGGTCAATACGGGCATGTATACATAAAAATGGAGCCCTTAAAATCAGATGAAGAAAATTATGAATTTGTAAATAAAATAGTAGGAGGCACTATTCCTAAAGAGTTTATTCCTGCTGTTGATAAAGGCTGTCGGGAACAAATGGAAGCTGGGGTAATAGCAGGATATCCTTTAGTTAAAATTAAAGTTACACTTTATGACGGCTCATTTCATGATGTAGATTCTAGTGAAATAGCTTTCAAAGTAGCGGGCTCAATGGCTTTTAAGGATGGAGCTTTGAAAGCAGATCCAGTCCTATTGGAGCCCATTATGAGCCTTGAGGTAGTAACCCCTGAAGAATATATGGGTGATGTGGTTGGAGATTTAAGCAGAAGGAGAGGAGTTATAGGTGGTATGGATGACGGTCCTTCTGGCAAGGTTATTTCCGGAGAGGTGCCTTTAGCAGAAATGTTTGGCTATGCAACTGATCTCAGATCAGCAACACAAGGGAGGGCCACTTTTACTATGGAACCTCTTAAATATTCAGAAGTACCACCCAATGTTGCTGAAGCTGTAATTAATAAGAACGAATAACTAGTTTTAATTAATCTAAAAACCCCTTAATTAAAGGGTTTTTTTATATATTTATGTTGACACTTTGGCGTCACAAACCTAGAATTTGCGCTCTTTTTTGATGGTTGGGCTCTAATCATGAATTTTTGCTGATTTGAGCCTTTTTTAATAGTAGTTTTGCCCTTTTTTTAGGCAAAATTTTTTAACTCTTCTTAGATGAAGTGGGAACAGGATTGTGCAAAACCAAAGCATAAGAATTAGGTTAAAAGCTTTTGACCATAAGCTCATAGATAAGTCTGCGAAAGAAATCGTAGAGACAGTAAAACGCACGGGCGCTAAAGTTAAGGGGCCAATACCTTTGCCGGTTAAAAAACATAAAACAACCATCCTGACCTCCCCTCACAAAGATAAAGACGCCCGCGACCAATACGAAATAAGAACCCACAAAAGAACACTAGATATCATAGAGCCATCAGAGAAAACTTTGGATGCATTAACTAAATTAGAATTATCTGCTGGGGTACTTGTACAGATCAGTCTAGATGAGGTTTGAATCATGTCTTTAGGATTAATAGGAAAAAAACAAGGAATGACCAGAGTCTTTACAGAAGAAGGGGGGTCTCTACCTGTAACTGTGGTAAGTGTTGATGCAAATACTATTACTCAAATAAAAACTGTAGACAATGATGGTTATAGCTCTGTTCAAGTAACGACAGGTCGGAAAAAAGAAAAACACTTAACTAAATCAGAATTGGGACACTTCAAAAAATCTTCTGTAGATCCTGGAGAGGGTTTATGGGAATTTCCTATTGAAAACACAGAAATTGAGAAAGTAGAAATAGGAAAAGCCATACCTTTGGCATTATTCAAAGAGGGACAAGTAGTAGATGTTTCGGGTGTATCAAAAGGAAAAGGCTTTGCTGGAACTGTTAAAAGATGGAATTTTCAGATGCAAGATGCAACTCATGGTAATTCTTTATCTCATAGGGCACCCGGATCTATAGGCCAATGTCAAACCCCAGGAAGGGTTTGGAAAGGAAAAAAGATGTCTGGTCATATGGGATCAGAAAAGGTAACTGTCCAGAATTTAAAAATTATTTCCATAGATTTAGAGAATAGCTTGATACTTATTCAAGGTTCTATCCCTGGCTCAACAGGCTCTCGGGTGATACTAAGGCCTGCGAGAGGTGAAAATGTAGAATTCCCATTCGAAGAGACCCAACCAGAAGAGACCCAACCAGAAGAGACCCAACCAGAAGAGACCCAACCAGAAGAAAAAAAGCCTAAAAATAAAGCTGAGAAAACTGAATCAGAATAAAAAAATGAAAATGCAAGTTATAGATCAAAATGGAACAAAAGGATCTGAAATAGAGTTCCCAGAGACTATTTTTGCTCAAAAATATAATTTTGATCTAGTTCATCAGCTAGTTTCAACCTACATTCATAATTCTCATCCAAATACTAAAGCGCAGAAAAATAGATCTGCTGTAAGAGGAGGGGGAAGGAAGCCCTGGAGACAAAAGGGTACTGGAAGGGCCAGAGCAGGAACGATAAGAAGTCCTATTTGGAGATCAGGAGGGGTTACCTTTGCCCATGTCTTTAGACCAACAAAGAAGAAAAAGGTGAATAGGAAAATGTATAGGGCAGCTTTCAGATCTATACTCTCTAGATTAATTAATGAAGAAAGGTTAGTTGTTATAGATAGCCTAGAAATTAACGAACCCCCCAAAACTTCAGAAATAAAAAACTTGCTCTCCAAGTTGGGTTTTTCGAATGCTGTATTTGTTTTTAAAGAAAAGAATCAAAATTTTGAAATTGCTTCTAAAAATTTATTTAACATCCGTTCACAAACTATTAATTCATTAAATCCTGTTGACCTTATAAATGCTGAAAAGGTAGTTTTTACAGAAGATGCTCTCACTTCATTAGCAGAGGTACTTTCATAATGAAAAAAGATATCTATAAAACCATTAAAGCGCCTCACCTTACAGAAAAGGTTACTAATCTTATGAATCAAAGTAATCAATACGCATTTAAAGTAGATATTAATTCTACTAAAAAAGAAATAAAGAAAGCTGTGGAAGCATATTTCTCAGTTGAGGTAAATAAAGTCAGAGTTTTGAAGGTAAAAGGAAAGACAAAGCGTTCTCGACACAGAATTAAGCAAAGACCAAATTGGAAAAAAGCTTATGTAAGTGTTGCAGAAGGACAATCGATAGATGTAGGAATAGAATAGATGGCAAACCAAATAAAAAAATCTAAACCTACTTCACCTGGAAGAAGATTTCGGTCTTGGGTTTCTAGAGAAGGTCTGCATAAAGGATCGGGCTTTCAAGCATTATTAGAAAGTAAAAAGCAAAAATCTGGCAGAAATAATAAAGGCCGTATTACTTCAAGACATAGAGGGGGTGGTCATAAGAAGAATTATCGTGTTATAGATTTTAAACGTGATAAAGATTCAATAAAAGCTCGTGTTGAAAGATTAGAATATGACCCGAATAGGTCTGCTAATATAGCTCTTGTTCTTTACCAAGATGGTGAGAGAAGATACATAATTGCTCCTGAAGGTTTAAAGGATGGAGATGTTATAGAGTCAGGATCAGCTTCTTCAATTTCGATTGGGAATTGTTTAAGCCTTTCAGATATGCCATTAGGGACTTCAGTACATTGTATTGAAATGTTTCCTGGAAAAGGAGCCCAAATAGCTAGAAGTGCGGGTTCTTCTGCCCAGATATTGGCTATTGAAGGAAGATACACAACTTTAAGGCTTCGTAGTGGAGAAGTAAGAAAGGTTCTTTCTAATTGCAAGGCCACTATCGGGGCCGTTTCTAATTCTGAGCATGCTTTAAGATCTGTGGGGAAGGCTGGAGCAAAAAGATGGTTAGGGAGAAGACCAAAAGTAAGAGGTGTTGCAATGAACCCTATAGACCACCCACATGGTGGAGGAGAAGGAAAAACTTCTGGGGGCAGACATCCAGTGACTCCTTGGGGCGTACCTACAAAAGGGTTCAGAACAAGGAAAACTAAACAACAAAGTAATCGCCTAATAGTTAGGCGTAGATACCAGTAAGAATTATGCCTAGATCATTAAGAAAAGGACCCTTTATAGATTTACATTTACAGAAGAAAGTAGATAAAGCAATTGCTGAGAATAATAAAAAGCCAATTAAAACCTGGTCAAGAAGATCTCTCATAACTCCTCAAATGGTGGGTCTTAACATAGCTGTACATAATGGAAGACAGCATGTACCCATCTTTATCCAGGAAGATATGGTTGGTCATAAATTAGGAGAATTCGTTTTAACGAGGACTTTCAGGGTTCATTCAGGGGATAGAAAGTCAACCTAAAGAAGAAAAATGACAGAAGTAAATGCAACATTAAGGAGCGCTAGAGTATCTAGTCAGAAGGCTAGGCTGGTAGCTAATCAAATTCGTGGAAAACAAGTTGAAGAAGCTTTAGATATTCTGTCCTTTGAACTACAAAAATCAGCACCTATTATTAAAAAGGTCTTGGAATCTGCCATTGCAAATGCTGAACACAACCAAGGTCTAGACATTGATAGATTGTTTGTTTCAAAAATCTTAGTTGATGAAAGTTTTACTATGAAAAGAATTAGACCGCGCGCAAGAGGCAGGGCAGATAGATACTTAAAACGTAGCTGTAACATCAAATTAATACTAGAGGAAATAAGTTAATTATGGGTCAAAAAGTTCATCCTATAGGCTTTAGATTAGGGATAACCAAAGAGCATACCTCTCATTGGTATGCTGAAAAATCTAAATATACTGAAAATTTGCTTAAAGACATTGAGGTAAAAGAGCACTTATTTTCACAATTAAGTCATGCTTCAGTAAGCAGAATAGAAATTGAGAGGACAGAAGATAATGCAAGAGTCTTAATTCATACTGCAAGGCCAGGTGTGGTAATTGGGAAAAGGGGTGAAGATATTGATCGTATGAGGGAAGAAATAACATTGATGATGGGTATACCAGTTACTTTAAGTATTCAAGAAATTAGGAAACCAGATCTAGATGCAAAGCTTTTAGCTGATAATGTTGCGCAGCAATTGGAAAGAAGAGTTATGTTCAGAAGAGCAATGAAAAGAGCAATACAAAATGCAATGAGACAAGGAGCTCAAGGTGTAAAAATTAGAGTCGCTGGAAGGTTAGGCGGTGCTGAAATAGCCAGAGCAGAATGGCACAAGGAAGGAAGAGTTCCACTTCATACTCTAAGAGCAGATGTTGATTATGGTTTATCAGAAGCAAAAACAACTTATGGAATCATCGGCGTAAAAGCTTGGGTCTTCAGAGGGGAAATTCTAGACAAAAAGGCCAAAGAGAAAAAAGAAAAATAGTGAATTAATATGTTTCAGCCTAAGAGAACTAAATATAGAAAACAGCAGAAAGGTAGAAATACAGGTAATGCAATGCGTGGCAATACTATAAGTTTCGGAACTTTTGCTCTAAAGGCTACTTCTCGTGGGATGCTAACTTCAAGACAGATTGAGTCGGCCAGAAGAGCAATGACAAGGAAAGTAAAAAGAGGGGCAAAAATTTGGATAAGAGTTTTTCCAGATAAGCCCATAACCAAAAAACCTCTGGAAGTAAGGCAAGGAAAGGGTAAGGGAAATGTTGAATATTGGGTTTGTCCAATTAAACCTGGAAAAATACTTTACGAAATGGAGGGAGTGGATGAAGACTTAGCTAGAGAAGCCTTTGCTTTGGCCTCATCAAAAATACCTGTCTCTACTAGTTTTGTGAAAAGGTCTTAAAAAATGGCTAAGAAAGAAACTTTTTTATCCAAAATTAGGGGAGACTCCTCAATCTCCCTAAACGAAGAAGAAATGTTGAGAAAAGAATTATTGGATTTAAAGATGTCTCTTGCTTCTGGCAAGTTAAAAGAGATACATAAAATTAAAAAAATTAGAAAATCTATTGCTCAACTAAAGACCGTTCAAAGAGAAGCTATAAAAGAAGGGAATAATGACTGAAAAAAATAAAAGACAGATGACAGGGCTAGTTGTTAGTTCAAAAAGAAATAAAACCATTACTGTTTTAATTGAAAGGAAAGTTAAACATCCTCTCTATAAGAAAATTATACGAAGATCTACAAAGTTACAAGCTCATGATGAGGGTAATGAATGTTCTGAAGGAGATATAGTTACTATTGAAGAAAGTAAACCTTTTTCCAAGACTAAAAGCTGGAAGTTAGCAGAAATAGAAAAAAGAGTTAAAAATGTTGGTTAATAAAAATGATTCGTGAACATACATATCTAGAGGTAGCTGATAATAGTGGTGCCAGAAAGCTTATGTGTATAAGGGTTCTTGGTGGATCTAGGAAACGTTACGCTAAAGTAGGAGACATAGTTAAGGTAACTGTAAAGGAAGCCATTCCTACAGGAAGAGTAAAGAAAGGTGAGGTCATAGATGCTGTTGTGGTCAGGACAAAGAATAGATTGAGGCGTTCTGATGGTTCTGCTATCAGATTTGATGAAAATGCGGCAGTTCTAATAAATGCTCAGAAACAACCTATTGGTACAAGAGTGTTTGGACCTGTTTCTAGGGAGCTTAGAGGTGAAGAATTTATGAGGATAATTTCTTTAGCACCGGAGGTTTTGTAAACCATGTTAAAGATTAAAAAAGGAGATGAAGTAATAGTTATTGCTGGTAGGGATAAGGGCAAGCAAGGCACTGTTTCTGCCTTAGCACCTAATAGTAAATGTTTTGTTAGCGGAGTAAATTTGGTGAAAAAACACACTAAACCCAATCCCCAAGCAGGCGTACAAGGGGGAATAGTTGAGAAAGAATCTTTGATAGATCTTTCAAATATTGCCATTTTTAACCCTTCTTCTAAAAAAGCGGACAAGGTTTCCATAAATGTCTCTGAAGAAGGTAAAAGAACAAGAGTTTATAAATCTTCAGGTAAGGAAATTTAGTAGATGATCTCTTTAAAAGAACATTATTCAGACAAGGTATTGCCAGAACTGAAACAGGTTATGGGTTTAACAAGCGATATGGGAGTACCAAAAATTACAAAGGTAACTATAAATATGGGAGTAGGAGAAGTTCTTACTGATAAGAAAATTCTTGAAAATGCTGTCGAAGATTTAGCTTTAATAAGTGGCCAGAAACCCTTGATAACTAAGGTTAGAAAATCAGTAGCTAATTTTAAGATAAGAGAAGGCATGCCCATTGGATGCAAAGTGACTCTTAGAGGCGATAGGATGTTTGAATTTCTACAGAGGTTATTAGGCATTGCTATACCTAGGGAAAGAGATTTTAGAGGACTTGATATTAGTTCATTTGATGGACAAGGAAACTATTCTCTGGGGGTAAAAGAACATATTATTTTTCCTGAAATTGATTATGACAAAGTAGATAAGATACGAGGAATGGATATCTCAATTACAACATCTGCTAATAGTGATCAAGAAGGAGAATTATTATTAAGAGCTATGAATTTTCCATTTAAAGATTAGAGGTAGATATGGCAAAAGCATCAATGATTGCAAGAGAAAGAAAAAGAGAGAAGACCGTTATTCGTTATTCAAAGAAGAGGGCAGAACTGAAAGAGATGATTAAAAATCCTAATACTTCAGATGAAGATAGGGCTCAAGCTCAGGTTAAATTACAAAAACTACCTAGAGATGCTAACCCTATAAGAAAGCAAAGGCGATGTGCAATAACTGGCAGGCCTCATGCTGTTTATAGGAAATTTGGTCTTGGGAGAAATAAGTTAAGAGAATTAGCTATGAAAGGAGATATTCCAGGATTAGTTAAATCTAGTTGGTAGTTAGTATGAGTATGCAAGATCCTATCTCAAGCCTTTTAACAGGAATTAGAAACGCTCAGGCTAGAAGAAAGCCAGAATTCATTGTTTCTTCATCTTCAAAAAAAATAGCTCTTTTAGAATTGTTGGTAAGAGAAGGTTATATCGATTCAATAACTGTAGAGGAAGGAAAAAAACCTGAAGTTTCAATCCTTCTTAAATACTATGAAGGAAAACCAGTAATCAGAGAAATAAAGAGACTAAGTAAACCAGGATTAAGAGAGTATGTAGGAAAGAAAGATTTACCCTTAATTAATGGCGGTTTGGGTATTGCTGTTGTATCTACTAGTAAAGGGTTAATGACAGACAAGCAAGCTAGGGAAGCTGGTTTAGGTGGCGAGTTACTTTGTTCAGTATTTTAATTTATGGCTAAGACTTTTTTAAAACCAATCAATATACCCTCTGAAGTGTCTTTATCTTGTAAGGACAAATCAATTTTAGCAAAAGGTAAATTGGGAGAACTTGTATTAAATGTGCACTCTGATGTTGAGCTTTTAATTGATGATGAAAAAATCTCTTTTTCCCCATCCAATGAATTACCTCAGACGCTTGCTTTAACTGGCACTATGAGGGCGCTTACAAAAAATATAATAGAGGGTGTTTCAGTTGGTTTTGAAAGAAAATTAGAGATTAATGGTGTTGGTTATAGAGCTAAATTATCAGGTAATAAATTAGAATTAAGCTTAGGATTCTCCCATCCAGTAGTTTATGAACTACCTGAAGCTGTTTCAGCTGAGGTTCCTAGCCAAACCGAGATAGTTTTGAAATCAGCCGACAAACAAATGATTGGTCAAGTCGCAGCAGAAATAAGAAGTTTTAGACCTCCAGAACCTTATAAAGGAAAAGGGGTTAGGTACAGTAATGAAAGAATTAGAAGAAAAGAGTCCAAGAAAGCATAAAAATGAGTAAGAAGAATATATCAAGGTTAAGAAGAGCTAGAAAAACTAGATCTAAAGTTAGATTCAAGGATATTCATAGACTAACAGTTTTTAGATCAAGTATGCATATTTATGCACAAGTAATGCTTAATGATGGATCTGAAGTTGTAACCTCTGCCTCTTCAAATGAATCAGAAGTTAAGGGGCCGAACAATGGAAATATTGACACTGCTTCAAAGGTGGGAAGGCTTATTGCAGAAAGAGCTTTGGAGAAAGGCATAAAACAAGTTGCTTTTGATAGGTCTGGATACAAGTTTCATGGAAGAGTAAAGGCCTTAGCCATGGCTGCTAGAGAAGCTGGATTATCTTTTTAGATAAGGATTAGAAATGGAAAAAAATGTAGTAACAGACAACCTAAGTTCAGAGGTTCTTGAAGAAAAACTTGTGCAAGTAAATCGAGTTGCAAAGGTAGTTAAAGGAGGAAGAGTCTTTGGTTTTACCGCTGTTTCTGTAGTTGGAGACGGTAATGGAAAAGTAGGTTATGGCAGAGGTAAGGCCCGTGAGGTACCTATAGCAATTCAAAAAGCTCTTGATAATGCAAGGAGAAATATGGTTTCTATAGAGCTGAAAGGAAATACTATCCATTATCCTGTAAAGGCAAAGCATGGATCTTCAATTATTTTTATGAAACCTGCAGCTCCAGGAACAGGAGTTATTGCTGGAGGGGCTATGAGGGCGGTACTAGAATTAGCAGGAGTTCAAGATGTTTTAGCTAAATGTTACGGTTCTACAACACCGTTAAATGTAGTACAGGCAACTTTAAAAGCTCTTAAAGAAATGGAATCACCGAAGGGCGTCAGCCAAAGAATTGGAAAGAAGTGAAATAAATGAGTACAACTGAGATAGAAGTGAAATTGATTAAGAGCTTAATAGGCTCTAAGAGCTATCAAAGAAATTCTGTCAAGGGCTTGGGATTGTCTAAATTAGGACAAGTAGTTTTTGTAAAAGATACAGACCAGAACAGAGGGATGATCAATAAAGCAAAACATTTACTGGAAGTTAAGGAATAAAAAATAATAAGACTGATTATGAAATTGCATACCTTAAAATTAAATAATTTGATTCCACATAAGAGCCTTTCTTCAAGAACAAGTAAGCGGAAGAGAAGAGGTAGAGGACCTGGAAGTGGTCTAGGAAAAACTAGCGGAAGAGGACACAAAGGACAAGGTTCAAGATCTGGAGGAGGGGTCCGTGCAGGCTTTGAAGGTGGGCAAATGCCACTGCAAAAAAGGGTTCCCAAGTATGGGTTCTTTTCAAGGAAGAGTAGATTCTCTGAAGAAATAAGATTAAGTACTCTCATAAAGTTAGATAAAAAAGAGATTAATATTCAAGTTTTGAAAGAAGAGGATTTAATTAATCAAAATACTTCTAAGGTTAAGGTCATTAAAGATACAGAGTCTTGCTCTAAATTGAATTTGAAGGGAATAAATACAACTGCTTCTGTAAAAAATCTGATAGAAAGTGCTGGTGGGAAAATTGAGGTTTAATTATGTCTGTTAATCCTACAGGGCAACAAACAAAAGGTCTTTCAGAACTTTGGAAGAGATTAAGGTTTGTTCTATTTGCAGTCATTGTATACAGAATTGGCACTCATATACCTATACCAGGAATAGATCCAGATAAATTAGCTTCTATATTCCAACAGAACCAAGGAACTTTATTAGATTTATTTAATATGTTTTCTGGTGGAGCACTAGAGAGAATGAGCATTATGGCTTTGAACATTATGCCTTACATAACTTCATCAATAATAATGAGTTTAATGGAAGGAACAAATCCTTCTTTGAAAAAGAGATTTAGAGAAGAAGGAGAGGAAGGAAGAAGATTGCGAACGGCTTATGTTCGATACGGAACAGTAGCATTAGCATTGCTACAAGCTACTGGTTTGGCACTTGGGCTACAGAATCAAGGTTTGGCATTAGATCCAGGACCTATTTTCCAACTTATAGCAATTGTTTCTTTAGTAACCGGAACAGTTTTTTTAATGTGGCTAGGAGAATTAGTTACAGAGAGAGGAATAGGAAATGGTATTTCTATTATAATTTTCTCAAGTATTGTTGCAGGATTACCTCGAGCAATAGGTCAAGCATTTGAGGGTGCCAGACAAGGAGATATAAACCTACTTCTTTTGTTATCCATAGCATTAGTAGCTGTTGTCGCTGTTGCTTTCATAGTATGGGTTGAGAGAGGCCAGAGAAGAGTTACTGTAAATTATGCTAGAAGGCAGCAAGGAAGAAAAATGGTACAAGGACAAACTTCTTACCTCCCTATGAAGATTAATCAAGCAGGAGTTATCCCAGCGATATTTGCTAGTAGTTTATTACTGTTTCCTGCTTCGGCCTCAACCTGGTTTGGTCAAGGGCAAGGGTTTGAGTGGCTTCAAGAAATATCTCTAGCTTTAAGTCCCGGTCAGCCTTTGTATGTAATTTTATTCTCGGTATTGATTGCTTTTTTCTGTTTTTTTTATACTGCTCTTCAGTTTGACTCAAAAGATATTTCCGAGAATTTAAGGAGGTCAGGTGCTTACCTACCAGGAATAAGGCCAGGAGAACAGACAGCTGATTATATTGACCAAGTAATGACAAGATTGACTGTGTGGGGCTCAGGCTATTTGATTTTAGTGTGTTTAATGCCTCAGTTTTTAATTGTTTCTGCTAGCGTACCCTTCTACTTAGGTGGAACATCTCTACTGATTGCAGTAGTCGTGGTAATGGATTTTATGGCCCAGGTTCAATCACACTTGATGTCTCAGCAGTACGAATCCCTTCTTAAGAAAGCTAATTTGAAAGGTTATGGAAATAATCCTTTAGGGGGCAGGTAAATCATGAAGGTAAGAGCATCTGTAAAGAGAATCTGTAGAGATTGTAAGTTGGTCAAGAGAAAAGGGCGAGTTTACGTAATATGTGATTCAGAACCCAGACATAAGCAGAGACAAGGATAGGAGGAACTATGGCACGTGTAGCAGGTATAAATATTCCAGACAATAAACATGCTGAGATTTCATTAACTTATATATTTGGTGTAGGGAAGACCAGAGCTTTGGACATTTGTTCCAAAACAGGAATTGCCCCTACTGCAAAAATAGGAGACTTGAAAGAAGCGGAACTTGAGCTGATAAGAAATGAAGTTACAAAATATTTAATTGAGGGAGATTTAAGGAGAGATATAGCTACAAATATAAAGAGGCTTCAAGACCTTGGAACTTACCGAGGAATCAGGCATCGTAGACATCTTCCTGTAAATGGACAAAGAACTAAAAATAATGCAAGGACATGTAAGGGTCCTAAGAGACCAATCAGAAGGTAGAATTTATGGCAAAAGGAAAAAAATCAACAAAAAGAAAAGTGAGTGAAGGCATAGCTCATATTCATGCTTCGTTCAATAATACTTTAATTAATGTAACCGATAAGCAAGGAAATACTTTGGCTTGGTCAAGCGCAGGTGGTCAAGGTTTTAGGGGTTCTAGGAAAAGTACTCCATTTGCAGCTCAGAGAGCAGCAGAGGTTGTAGCAGAACAAATAAGATTAAACGGAATAGAAACTTTGGAAATTGAAGTTCGAGGGCCTGGATCAGGAAGAGAGTCAGCGATAAGAGGTTTAAATTCTATGGGATTTAAAATAACCAAAATAACGGATGTCACTCCTATCCCTCATAACGGTTGTAGACCGCCAAAGAGGAGGAGAGTTTAATATGGGAAGGTACTTAGGACCAAAGAGCAAGTTATCGCGTAGAGAGGGAAGAGATCTTCTACTAAAAAGTGGCATAAGAAGTTATGAATCAAAGTGCCATTCAGAAACCTCTCCTGGCATGCATGGAAGAAGAAGAGGAAGAATTTCTGATTATGGCATTCAACTTAGAGAAAAGCAGAAGGTAAGAAGGCTCTACGGGATAATGGAAAGACAGTTTAGAAATTATTATAAATCTGCTGCTAGAAAAAAAGGGGTTACTGGTGATAATCTTCTACAACTTCTTGAGAGCAGACTAGATAATGTTGTTTATAGACTGGGATTTTCTTCTACAAGAGCTGAAGCTAGGCAATTAGTAAGCCACAAATCTGTAGAGGTAAATGGCCTCACTGTTAATATACCTAGTTACCAATTGTCACCTGGAGACATTGTAAGCCTTAGAGAAAAAGCTAAAAATCAAAAAAGAGTTAAAGAGGCCTTAGAGATCTCTTCTTCTAGACCAGAATGTGAATGGCTAGAAGTAAATAAACCAGATTTTTCAGGAGTATATAGTTCAGCTCCAGAAAGAGAATTTCTAGATTCTGATATTAATGAGAATCTTATTGTTGAACTATATTCAAAATAATTTGAAGAGGAATAATATGACTGATAATTACGACATAATTAAAGATTTTCTTGTACCAACTGAAATTTTGGTAGAAGAATTAGGGCCAACAAGGTCTAAGATAATTCTTGAACCTTTAGAACAAGGTTTTGGACATACACTAGGAAATGCCTTAAGACGTATCATGCTGTCTTCAATGCCAGGAACTGCTGTCTCAGAAGTAAAAATAGATGGAGTTTTACATGAATACAGCACTATTGAAGGAGTCCAAGAAGATGTAATAGATATTCTTTTGAATCTAAAGGAGCTTTCAGTAAGACTACTAGAATCAGAAGAAGCTGAACTAAAAATTTCTAAGAAATCTAAAGGTAAGGTGGTAGCAGGAGATATTGACACTCCTGCAGGCGTAGAAATAATTAATCCCGATCATCTTATAGCCACTCTAACAGATAAAGGATCTCTTAATATGTTATTAAAAGTAACAAGAGGTAGAGGGTTTGTTCCAGTAAAACCTCTTTCTGAAGATGAAGGACAAGAAACGGGTCTTTTAAGATTAGATGCTACTTATTCACCAATAAAAAGGGTTTCATATTCTGTAGAAGATGCCAGAGTTGAGCAGAGAACGAATCTAGATAGATTAATCGTTGATATTGATACTGATGGTACTCTTGATGCAGAAGAAGTTTTAAGAATATCTGCGACTATCCTTCAACATCAACTTTCAGCTTTTGCAGAGCTAGGAAGATTGGAAGAGGTGATAGAAGAAAAAGAAGAAGCGATGATTGATCCTGTAATGATGAGACCCGTGGATGAGCTAGAACTAACCGTCAGATCTGCAAACTGCCTAAAAGCTGAAAATATACATTACATCGGAGATCTGGTTACTAGAATGGAATCAGACCTTCTAAGAACCCCAAATCTTGGTAAAAAATCTCTAAATGAAATAAAAGAGGTTTTAGCTTCAAGAGGACTTTCTTTAGGACTGATACTGGAACATTGGCCTCCAGAAACTACTTAAAATTTTTAATATGAGACATAGAAAATCAGGAAGAAAACTCAATAGAAATAGCTCTCATCGGACTGCTCTGATGAGAAGTTTAGCTATCTCTATTATTCTTCGTGAGTCTATTAAGACCACTTTAGCTAAAGCTAAAGAAATCAGAGGCTTCTTAGAACCTTTGGTGACTCTTGCCAAAGAGAATACTGTAGCCAATCAAAGAAAGGCCTATTCAAAATTAAGAGACAAAGCTGCTGTGGCTAAGCTGTTTTCTGAAATAGGACCTAGATTTAAGGAAAGACCTGGGGGTTATTTAAGGGTCATTAAACGGGGACATAGAGCTGGAGATAAATCTCCTATTGCCCAAGTTGAATTTTTGAAAGAAGATAATGAAGTTTCCGAATCAGAAGCACTTGAAGAAGCATCTAGTTAGCTACTCTTGTCACTTTTGATATTTTCTTAGTTTTTAATACCTTGCAAAGATGTTTTCCGGTATAGGAAGATTTTGATTTAGAAACTTCTTCAGGAGAGCCTTGCGCAACTATTTCCCCGCCTGCATAACCGCCTTCTGGACCTAGATCAACAATCCAATCTGAACATTTAATTACTTCCATGTTATGTTCAATTACTACAACTGTGTTTCCGTTGTTCCTAAGTTTTTCTAAGACCCTCAATAACAATTGGACATCATGAAAATGTAATCCAGTAGTGGGTTCATCTAAGACATACAGAGTGTGACCAGAAGTTGATTTGGATAATTCTTTAGCGAGCTTTACCCTTTGAGCCTCACCGCCAGAAAGAGTTGTGGCCGGTTGACCAAGTTTTATATATCCAAGTCCAACTTCCATCAAGGTTTTAAGCTTGTTATTTATTGAAGGAATAGCACTAAAGAAATCCAGAGCATCTTCCACTGTCATATCTAATACCTCGAATACATTCTTTCCCTTGTATCTTATATCCAAGGTTTCTCTGTTGTATCTTTGTCCATTACAAGCATCACACTTAACATAAATATCTGGTAGAAAATGCATTTCTACTTTAATAAGACCATCTCCTTGGCAAGTTTCACACCTTCCACCTTTCACGTTGAAGCTAAATCTACCAACTTTATAGCCTCTAGATCTTGATTCTTGGGTTCCAGAAAAAAGTTCTCTTATTGGAGTAAATAATCCCGTATAAGTTGCGGGATTTGATCTGGGAGTCCTTCCAATAGGGCTTTGGCTTATTTCAATTATTTTCTTGATATTTTCAGCTCCTTTAATGCTGCCGTAGGGTTTAGCATTAAGCTTTTCTTTATTACCAAGAATATTTGAAACGGCAGGCAAAAGAGTCTGGTTTATTAGGGTAGATTTACCAGAACCCGATACTCCTGTAACACAAACGAAAAGACCAATAGGTAATTGTAAACTTAAGTTTTTTAGGTTGTGTCCTGTGGTTTTATCTAAAAATAACCATTCCCCTTCAGTTGTTTTTCTCCCTGGTTTAATTCTTTCTTTAGGCACTTCTATCTGTTTCTTACCTGAAAGGTAAAGACCAGTAATTGAAGTAGTTGATTTAGATATTTCCTCTGCAGTTCCTTCAGCACATACCTGTCCACCATTAATACCAGCTCCTGGGCCTATATCTATGATGTGATCAGCAAAATGCATAGTTTCTTCATCATGCTCAACAACTATTACTGAATTACCTTGATCCCTAAGCTTTTCTAGAGTTTTTAATAGTTTTTTATTGTCTCTTTGGTGAAGTCCTATGGAAGGTTCATCTAAAATGTAAGTAACTCCGACCAATCCTGACCCTATTTGACTTGCTAATCTTATTCTTTGGGCCTCACCACCACTTAAGCTTTCTGCACTCCTGTCCAATGTTAAGTAATTTAGTCCTACATCTATAAGAAATTCTAACCTTTCTTTTATCTCTTTTATTATTCTGTCTGCTATCTCTTTTTTTGTTCCTGATAGTAAAACATTTGAAAATAATTTGAATGCTTCATCAATTGTTAGGCAGGTTATTTCTGGTAAAGAATTATCTTGAATGAACACGTTTCTGGCTTCTTCTTTTAGTCTGGTGCCATCGCAGAGCTGACAGTCTTTCAGACTAATTAATTTAGATAACTCTTCTCTAATGTAGTTGGATTCTGTTTCTTTATATCTTCTATTAACATTATTTAGAACACCTTCGAAAGGAAAAAACCTTTCAACCAATCGTCCTCTCTTATTTCTCCAACTAAAATTTACTACCTCTCCTTCAGTTCCTAAGAGAACTAACTTCCTCACACTTTTATCTAATTCTCCAAAAGGTTCATCCAGAGAGAAGTCATACTGCTTGGATAAAGACCTTATTAAATGAAAATGGTATCTGTGGCTTGAATCCCAACCCCTTATGGCACCTTCACGAAGACTAAACTGAGGTTCGTGAATAACTTTATCTTCATCAACATAAGGTTTCACCCCAAGACCTTCACACTCAGGACATGCTCCTGAAGGATTGTTAAAAGTAAATAATCTTGGTTCTAATTCTTGGATGCTGTAGCCACATTCTGGGCAGGCCATCTTTGATGAGAATGTAATTTCAGAATTCTTTTCGGAATCCAGAAGCTTGAGAATCCCTTCTCCTATGCCCAAACCATGGTCCACAGATTCAGATAATCTTAAAATGAAATCTTCATCATCTAATTTAGAAGGAATTTCAAGTCTATCTATAACCGCTTCAATAGAGTGTTTCTTATTTTTGTTTAATTTTGGGGTATCGTCTATATCAACAATAATGCTATTGACCCTAACTCTTACGAAGCCTTGAACCTTTAATTCTTCAAAGACATGTAAATGTTCTCCTTTCTGTTCAGTAATGAGTGGAGCTAAGAGTACAACTTTACGGCCTTTATTAATCTTTAGTATTTGATCTGCTATTTGTTCAACTGTTTGTCCTTCAAGAGAAATTTCATGAGTTGGGCACTTAGGAGTTCCTGCACGTGCAAAAAGTAATCTTAGGTAGTCGTAGATCTCAGTTACAGTAGCTACCGTAGACCTAGGGTTATGAGAAGTAGATTTTTGTTCTATTGATATCGCTGGTGAAAGTCCCTCAATATGGTCTACATCAGGTTTCTCCATGATCGATAAAAATTGTCTAGCATAAGAAGAAAGAGATTCTACGTACCTTCTTTGACCTTCTGCATATAGAGTATCAAAGGCCAAAGATGACTTTCCAGATCCTGATAGGCCAGTTAAGACAACAAGTTTATTTCTTGGAATATCAACATCTATATTTCTAAGATTATGTTGTCTTGCGCCTTTAACTTTAATATGTTTCATTTAGTGAAAACTTTTGAACCGTAAAATAAAAAACTGATTATAATCTCTTAGACAAAAACAAATAAGTTAATTTAATTAAAGGACAGAAATGGCGAGAAGTGGAATAAATAAAGTGATCTTGGTTGGAAATTTAGGACAAGATCCTGAAGTTAAATTTACGGCTGGTGGAGCAGCAGTGACTACTTTAAGTATTGCTACCTCTGATTCATGGAAAGATAAAGATTCGGGCATGGATAAAGAGAGAACTGAATGGCATAGGGTAGTTCTTTGGAGAAGATTAGCTGAAATTGCAGGTGAATATCTAAAAAAAGGATCAAAGGTTTACATTGAAGGGCAATTGCAAACAAGGAAGTGGGAACAAGAAGGCCAAACTAGATATACAACAGAAATAATTGCTAGAGACATACAATTTTTAGACAGCAGAGGTAGTGCAAATACCTCAAACCAAGAAGGTGCAGGAAAGAGTGAGGAACCAGCTCCTGATGTGCCAGATAGTGGGATTGATGATGACGATATACCTTTTTAGGTCTGCTTTTCAAAAATTAAACAGGCGTTTGTTCCACCAAAACCAAAACTATTACTCATAACCCTATTCACTTTGAGTTCTTTGTTTTTGAGAAGGATTGGTGTGCCTTTAATCTTTTCATCTAAGTTATCTATATTAGCTGAGCCAACAAGGAAATCTTCAATAAGCATAATCAAGCTGTAAATAGCTTCTTGTACACCCGCAGCTCCTAAAGAATGTCCTGTAAGAGATTTGGTAGAGCTAATGTATGGAATTTTTTTACCAAAAAGATTTCTTATGGCTTCAATTTCTACAATATCACCTACTGGCGTGCTAGTACCATGAGCATTTATATAGTCTATTTTCTTTTTATCAGCCATAGACCAAGCCATTTCCATGCATCTGAAAGCTCCTTCACCTGAAGGGCTAACCATATCTTCTCCATCTGAAGTTGCTCCATATCCTGTTAATTCAGCATATATATGAGCCCCCCTTTTTTTTGCATGATCTAATTCCTCAAGGATGATGACTCCTCCTCCTCCAGCTATTACAAATCCATCTCTATCTCTATCAAATGCTCTAGAGGCTGATTTTGGGTCATCATTGTATTTTGTTGATAGGGCGCCCATGGCATCAAATAAACTTGTCATACCCCAGTGTTCAGCTTCTGCCCCGCCGACTATCACCACATCTTGTTTATCTAATTGAATTTGTTCCATGCCTGAGCCTATGCAATGTGCACTGGTCGAGCAAGCAGATGAAATAGAGTAATTTATGCCTTTTATACCCAAAGAGGTTGCGAGACATGCAGAAACAGTGCTTCCCATCGCGCGCGTTACTCTGTAGGGACCTATTCTTTTTAAACCTTTAGTTCTCAATATATCTGCTGAATCAATCTGATCCTCTGATGAGGCACCTCCAGATCCCATAATCAAACCAGTTCTATGATTCGAAATATCTTCATTGGTTAAGCTTGAGTCTTGTAATGCCTGAACTGCACTGAGATACCCATAACCAGCCGCGTCTCCCATAAAGCGATAAACTTTTCTGTCTATTTCTTCTTTTAAATCAATGCCTTTTATATTTGCTGAAACGTGACTCCTAAGTCCCATTTCTTTGTTTTGTTCATTAATCTCAATGCCGGAGGTTAAAGATTTTAGAGAATTTTTAACTTCGCTGATGTTATTTCCTATGCTTGAGATAATTCCCAAACCAGTTACTACTACTCTTTTCATAAAATTCAGAAAGAAGAGGTATCTTCAAATAAACCTACCCTTAGACCTTTTGCTGTATAAATAATCTTGTCATCCACTGCCATGGTGCCATTGCCTAAGCCGACTGTGAGTTTCTGATTGAATACTCTTTTCATATCTATCTCATAGGTAACTTTTTTGGCTGTAGGTAAAACTTGTCCTGTAAATTTAACCTCTCCTGATCCTAAAGCTCTTCCTTTTCCAGGGTTATTGAGCCAACAAAGAAAAAAGCCGACTAATTGCCACATAGCGTCAAGACCTAGGCAGCCAGGCATGACGGGATCTTCCTTGAAATGGCAGTCGAAAAACCAGAGACTAGGATCTATATCAAGTTCTGCGATTATTTTGCCCTTATTAAATTCTCCTCCTTCGCTTGAAATATGATTGATTCTGTCAAACATCAACATGTTTGGAGTTGGTAATCTGCCTTTCCCATCTCCAAATAATTTGCCTTCTCCGCAATCTAGAAGCTCCTGTTTATCGTAGCTATCTTTGGCAATAAATGTCATAAACCATTCCTCATAAAGCTTTTTAACTCTACCTCATAAGATATTTTATCAGTATAAGAGATATTAAATTCTAAGACTTTATTTAATTAGATCTTTCTTTTAGATCAATTACTATAGTTTCTAGGGATTTTTTGTAAGTAGAGTCTTCGAATTTATCTAATAAACACAGACACTTATCACTATATTTTTCTGCCTTCTTTTGAACTGCATCAATTGCACCCGATTGTCTAATAATATCAATAACTCTTTTTAGATCCTCTTTTTTCCCTCTTGCGAATGCTTTTTTTAGGAATTTCAATTCATTTGTTTTAGCTAACTGTAAGGCTTTAATTAAAGGTAATGTAACTTTTCCCTCTAGAAAGTCTTTTCCTATTTCTTTCCCAGTTTCAAATTCCTTACCAGAATAGTCCAATAAATCATCTCTTAGCTGGAAAGAAATTCCTAATGAGAAACCAAATTCACCTGAAATTCTCACCAGATTTTCATCTGCGTTTGCCAAAAGGGCTCCTGTAGAAGCTGAAGCTTTGAAGAGTTCAGCTGTTTTTCTACTAATTATTTCAAAATAATCTTCTTCGTTGAAAACTTTAGATTCAAGAATATTTAGTTGAAGAACTTCTCCTTCTGCAATTCTATTAGTTGAATTTGCCAAGGTTTGAATAATTTTTTTATTGCTTAAGGAAGCCATTAACTGAAAAGCTTTAGAATAAACAAAATCTCCAACCAAAACTCCGTGCGCATTGTCCCATTTCTTATGAATACTTTTCTTACCTCTTCTGATTTCACTTTCGTCAACGACATCGTCATGGATTAAAGTAGCTGTATGAAGCAGTTCTATAGCAGCCGCCAGAGTTATCAATTCTTTTCCTCTGTAAGCTAGAGTTTTTGCAACTAAAACTGTGAGAATCGGTCGAATTCTCTTTCCTCCAGATCTAACAATATATGAACTTACTTCAGTTGCTAGTTCGATATCTGAGTATATGGAATTTTGCAATACTATCTCTAGTTCACTCAATTCAGTTTCTATGTGCTTGTAAGGATTAAGTTCCATAATTATCTTCACATTTTAGATTATCTTGAACTTAGATTCTTTTATTGCGATAAGTTTTTCTTTTTCGTATAGTGCGCACCCTCACATTTCCTGTTTTGGAGTTAAAAATGTTTGCAGTTATTGAAAGCGGAGGAAAACAACATAAAGTCAGTAAAGGAGATTCCCTTAAGGTTGAGCTTTTGAGCGAAGAAGAAGGTTCAAAGATTGAGTTCGACAAAGTATTGATGATTTCTGATGGTAAAGATTCCAAAGTTGGTACTCCTTACCTAGAAAAAGCAAAAGTGACTGGAAAAGTAGTTAGACACGGAAAATCAGATAAAATAATAGTTTTTAAGATGAAACGAAGAAAAGACTATCGTAGAACCCAAGGACACAGACAAAATTTTACTGAAGTCCTAATAGAGGCTATAAACTCTTAGTTTGTATATTAGATATGGCACATAAGAAAGCAGGTGGAAGCAGTAGAAATGGAAGAGATTCTAACGCCAAATTTTTAGGGGTTAAGAGGTTTGGAGGAGAAGCTGTCTCAGCAGGCTCTATTCTAGTAAGACAAAGAGGTACTAAATTTCATCCTGGCAAAAATGTGGGATGCGGTAAGGACCATACTCTTTTCGCAAAAATAGATGGCAAAGTTTCTTTCACAAAAAAAGGCATAAAACTTCGCCAATTTATTAATGTAGAACCCTCATAGGGTTTTACTTTCTTCATTTACATTAGAATGGTTCGATGAATTTCATTGATGAAGTACATGTTGATGTTTCTGCTGGAGATGGCGGTGACGGCTGTTTAAGTTTTAGAAGAGCTAAAAACCTGCCTAAGGGAGGACCTGATGGTGGCGATGGAGGTTCAGGTGGCAATATAGTACTTAAATCCAATGCAAGCTTAAATACTTTAGCTAAATTTAGATATGAAAAATACTTTTCAGCCGAATCAGGAAAAAAAGGTTTAAGTAATAATAAAAGTGGTGCTGATGGAAAAGATCTCTTTATCGAGGTACCAGTTGGAACCATTATTTATGATGAATCTTTTGAGCATAAAGTAGCTGACCTAGATTCAGATAATAAAGAAGTTATTGTCGCAAAAGGAGGCAAGGGAGGTTCTGGAAACGTTAGGTTTAAAAGCTCAACTAATAGGTCACCAAGGAGAACGACTCAAGGACAGGAGGGCGGCTCTCTTTCATTGAGATTGGAACTTAGATTGCTTGCTGATGTAGGACTTTTAGGAAAACCCAACAGCGGGAAGTCTTCATTAGTCAATGCAGTATCAAGTGCTAATCCTAAAATAGCAGATTATGAATTTACCACTTTAAAGCCAAGTCTAGGCGTTGTGGATTATAGTTCTGACAAGGGTTTTGTAATTTCTGATATCCCTGGTCTTATAACTGGAGCTTCAAAAGGAATAGGCTTGGGATTCCAATTCTTAAAACATCTTTCAAGAACCAGATTGATTTTGCAAATGATCGATGTAGAAGGAAAGGAAACTAAAGATATAGAAGAAGAGAGCAAAGTTTTGTTATTGGAACTTAAGGAATACGATGTAAATTTAACGGAAAAGGTTAAATGGTTGGTATTAAATAAAATTGATTTGATCCCCAAAGAAAAGCAGATGAAATTAAAAGAGTACTTTGATAAGCAACAGGACTTGGAGGTTTCTCTTATTTCAGCTAAAAACAGAATAGGAACTGAGAATCTTATGAAAGAAGTTGGTTTTACTCTGGAGAAGATTGATGAGTAAGAATAGGGATAACTTGGTTCTTAGCTAAAGAGCTTTAATCTTTTTATTAAGACGAGATTTAGTTCTAGAGGCTTTATTGGCATGAATAACTTTCTTATTTGCCATAGTGTCCAATACTTTTTCAGCTTTTTTGAAGGCTTCTGAAGCTGATTGTTTGTCTCCTGCAGTAATAGCAGATGTTACCGCTTTTACCGCTGTTCTAGTGAGTGCTCTTTGCGAACTTTTTAAAGAATTTCTTTTAGGGTTCTGCCTTGATCTTTTTAACGCAGATTTAATTCTTAACTTTTCTCTATTGGCCATATACTTGTCTTAGATTAAGAGCCGCGCATAATGCATTCTGAAAAGACCAGTGTCAAGTGAGTTTCTAGAAATGGGTGAGAAAAGACAAAGATTTCTGATTGCCGTACTTAGGTTTCATGGAGACGTTCTATTAACAACCCCTGTGATTGGTGAAATTAAACGTATTTATCCAGATTCTATTATCGACTTGTTGGTTTACAGTGGAACCGGATCTATTCTTAAATTTGATGACAGGATAAACAGTGTTCTTGAAGCTGAAGCTTCTGCTGATTCAAACTTTATCAAGATAGCCTTCAAAGAAATCTTACTTTTAAGAAAGTTGAGTAATACAAAATATGATTTTGGTATATTTCTCACTACTCAGTGGCGTATGGCTCTAATGGCACGATGTTTAAAGGGCGCTAGGACAACAGGAGTAGATGACTTAAAAAGAAGGAAACCCTTCTGGATCAAAAGCTTCTCTTCTATTTCTCCTGAAGCTGGAGATGGTCACATCG
>UINC01000688.1_pt1 | contig 40904 bp, 33 predicted proteins | sample 5385821 | NCBI WGS metagenome assembly UINC01 (sample SAMEA4666929, study PRJEB26691) | marine metagenome | isolation source: Pacific Ocean | place: Pacific Ocean | collected 2011-10-13 | reverse complement strand
ACGCCAGATTTACAGTCTGGTGGCTTTAACCACTCACCCACCCCTCCAGGCATGGGAATTTTCGCATAGACCAACGTACTGGTGCAATCGAGGCTCCAGATACAGGTCTCAATCCTCGGACAGACATCTAGATACCACACATTAAAAAATAGCCCCGCATTCGTGGGGCCATTTCGTAACCAGAAATCTCCTAAAAGTATATAAATTTGACTGGAAAAAGTCAATCGATTTCACGCTCAGGGTTGACGAATTTCGGCGGCCTTGCCCGCCAGCCCCTTCATCTTGACTCGGTGAGTGCCGTAATCTACACTTCCAGGCACGGCCCAGCAGCCTGTTCTATCACGGTTGGGGGCTCAAATTCCCTTGTCCAAAATTTCAGATCGAAAGCCGAACGACCCACTAGTGCGCCTAAGATAATGTCGGCATCGCGAGCAATATGGACCTCAAAGATTACATCAGGGACGTGCCTGATTTCCCTGAGCCGGGGATTCTGTTCAAAGACATCACACCTCTTTTGGGCGATGCCAAGGCGTTTAATCATACGATCTCCCGGTTGGTGGAGCATTACAAAGACTTTGATTTCGATGCAATAGTTCCTGTCGAATCCCGCGGGTTTCTGTTCGGGGCGCCATTGGCCCGCGCATTGGGCAAGGCCATCGTGCCAGTCCGGAAACCAGGCAAACTCCCCGCTGCCACGCTCTCCGTGGACTACGAACTGGAGTACGGGTCCAACACTCTGGAGATTCACGCTGACGGTCTGAAGAAGGACCAGAAAACCCTGATAATCGACGATTTGCTGGCAACCGGTGGAACGCTCGCGGCATCCGCCAAACTGGTTGAGATGGCAGGCGGAGTTGTCTCCGAGATTGCCGTGATTATCGAACTGGCGTTTTTGGAAGGCAGGAAAAACCTGTCGGCGTACAATATCCACTCGATGCTCGTTTACTGAGCTGAAAATCTCGATCAACCGAAGCGATTTATTTCTTCCCAAGTAGAGGAAGGTCAGAATGGGGGCGTAACCCCGACACGGACCAGATTAAGGAGCATTTATGGCTAACGACATCAAAGTAGGGAACGTGGAGATCTCATTCGTTCTGGATATGCTCCCGCCGCCGCGAGATCCCTCAGCGATGTTTCCTACCACCGATACCCACGATTGGGAGCCGTACCACGACGCCCTGGAAGACTGCCAATTACAACTGTATTACGGGCATTTTTACCTGCGCAGCAAGGGCCAAACGATCATGGTAGACACCGGCATGGGCCCCGGACCGCATCCTAGCCGGGACAACCGCACCGGAGACATGCTGAACCAACTCAAGATCTCTGGAGTTAATCCGGAAGATGTTGACCTTGTTGTGATCACCCACATGCACATAGACCACGTTGGCTGGAACGTGGACTACACTGCTCCGGAACCCAAGCCGTACTTTCCCAACGCCCGTTACCTGGCGCCTCGTTTGGACTGGGACCATTTCACCAAGCCGGAATTCGCCGCCAACGCTCCCTGGGTCGAAGAGAATATCCTACCGTTGGAAAAGATGGGCCTGCTAGAACTGATCGATGACGGACATGTGGTTAACGACGAGATCACGGCCATATCCACGCCGGGCCACACCCCGGGGCACATGGTGTTCAATATAACTTCCCAGGGCGAGAAGGCCATGGTGGTGGGCGACCTGCTGCACAGCAAAGTGCAGGTGGAACGGCCGGAATGGACCGCTGGAGTAGACACCGACAAAGAAGCCAGCCAGAAAAACCGCATGATGATCCTGGACAAGGCTGAATCAGAGGACATCGTGATCGCTGCCGGCCATTTCCATCCAGACGACCACATCGGCAAAGTGGTCCAGTTGGAAGGCAAACGTTACTGGCAGGTCATTAAGTAGTTGACAGCTATCAGATTTCAGCCGTCACACTGGAGATATTTTGAGCCCGGAAGACGGACCAGAAGAACAATCAAACGACGATCCGGAAGGGATGGCCAAAGACCTGGACCAAGCTGCCTTGGATTTCCGGCAGCGTTACTACGGCCCGGACAATAACCCGGTCCCGCCGGCGGCGATGGCCGAACTGGCGCCTGAGGTAATGCGCCTGGTGGACTCGGTTATCTACGGTGAGATCTACAACCGGCCGGCCGTTGACTTGAAAACCCGCAGCCTTTGCACCATCGCTGCGTTGGTGGTTTTGGGCCATAGCCCGCAGATGATCAAGCGGCACATCTCTGGCGCGCTCCACATAGGCGTCACCCGTGAAGAAATATCGGAGATCATCGCTCAGATGGTCTTCTACGGCGGCATGCCGGCAGCGGTCAACGCTTTTCGCGTGGCCAAAGAGGCCTTTGATGAATCGCCGGACGGCCTAACACCAGACGACGCACAGGCTGAGGGACCGGCAACCGTGCAATATAAAGAAGACCATGCGGCCTATGCCGCCGCCCCGCCGCCCGAACGCCCGGACCCCGCTGATGAGATTTCGGACGACGATCCAGACCAAAAGAGTGACGGCCAGTCCCGTCTTAGGCCCCTTGGGCAACCTCCCATGACGGCGCAAAAACCGCAGCGCCGCCCATCCGATATGAGTAGGAGAGAACGCGATGAAGTTGGGTTTCATCGGGACCGGCAACATGGGGAATCCCATGGCCGCCAATCTGATCAAAGCAGGCCATCAACTAACCGTCCACGACCTTCGACGCGAGGCCACAACCAACCTGCTGGAGATGGGCGCAAGCTGGGTGGACAGCCCAAAGGAGGCCGTGCAGGGCAACGAGGCGGTGTTCACGTCCCTCCCCGTTCCCAGGGACGTGGAGGCGGTGGTCCTGGGCGAAAACGGAATCCTGGAAGGGGCAAGTGAAGGATCGGTCTTCTTCGACCTATCAACCAACTCCCCCACGATGATTCGGCGGCTCCACGGGGAGTGCGCCGCGAGGGGGGTGACCCTGTTGGACTCTCCGGTTAGCGGAGGCGTATACGGCGCCGCTGCGGGGACACTGGCGGTGATGGTCGGCGGCGATAAAGCCATGTACGATCGGTTCAAGCCAACCCTGGAGGCTATCGGCACCCACGTGGTCTACTGCGGAGACATCGGCAACGGTTCCGTCTGCAAGATCTGCAATAACTTGATGAGCATGGGCACCGGAGTCCTCTTGGCCGAAGCCCTCACTTTGGGAGTCAAAGCCGGCGTCGACCTTGGCATCTTGGCCGACGTGATAAACAACAGCTCCGGTGGCTCCAAGCGGCTGCTGGAGAAGTTCCCCCGGTACCTCTTCAAAGGCAATTTCGAACCCGGCTTTGCCACGGCGCTGGCGGCGAAAGACGTCCGTCTGGCAACCGACCTCGGCCGGGAATACGGGATTCCCATGGAACTTTCCAACCTGGTGGACCAGCGGCACGTAGAGGCTATGTTCCGCGGTTGGGGTCCGGAGGACTCGGACGCAGTGGCCAAGATTCAAGAAGAAAAATCCGGCGTCCAATTACGGCTGCACGACTAAGCAGCAACTCCGCTTTTTGGGAAAAGCACGCTTCTCTTTTTAAAACCCTGCGATCAGACACCACATATTTCGGAGGACGGAATGACAACTAATGACATGGAACGGTCCAAGATAGTGGAGGCCAGCGATACCATCGAGGCCATCGAAGAATGCTATCGGATGGGCTGGAGCGACGGTCTGCCTGTTGTTCCGCCCGTGGACTATAAGGTCCGGGAGATGCTGGAGATGGCCGGGCTCACCGGCGAGGAAGAGATCATCTCATTGGAGATGCGGAACCGGGTTCTTACCTCCGAGAATGTGGCTGCCAACGCCGTTATGGCTGGCTGCTTGCCGGAGTACTTCCCAGTTTTGGCCACCACCTTGAAGACTCTTGAGGAAGAGAAGAATTTCGTTCACATGGCTTCGGCTTCAACTAGTTCCCCTGCCATATTGATGGTGCTGAATGGACCCATCAGAGACCAAATAGGCGCCAACTACAAGGACGGACTCCTCGGACCCGGCAACCGGGCGAACGCTGTTTTGGGGCGGGCCATCCGACTCTGTTTCATGAACGGCTTCGATGCCAGGCCGGGCACTCTGGACCGAGGGACATTGGGCAACCCCAGCAAGTACACCCTGTGCTTCGCCGAAAACGAGGAAGACTCGCCCTGGGAGCCCCTGCATGTCGCCCGCGGGTTCAAGAAAGAAGACAGCACAGTCACCGTGGCTGTGGCCTACAACCCGATCACCGTGAATGCGTCATACGGTCACACCGGGGAATCAATCTTGATGGCTATTGCCGATACCCTTAAATGTGCATCCATGGCTTTCCGGTACCCATCCCAGTGGGTCTTAGTCATTGGCCCGGAGCATGCCATCACGTTGAAAGACGACAGCTGGACCCGCAAGGGAATCCAGGATTACATGATGGAGAACGCAGTCCGTCCCCAGAGCGAGCTTATTCGCTTGGGCATCGCCCAGGGCCCAGAGCGAGAAGGCGACGATAAGATCATCCGCCGCTGCGCCCAGGACCCCGAGGATATTCTTGTGCTCATGGGTGGCGGCACCGGCGGCCGGAACAGTGCCATCATCGACACCACCCGGTTCAAGATCAGGACCACCAAGATAGAGAACCCTAAAGGATAGCCGGTCTGATTACGCCTCTATGGTCTGCTGTTAACCCAGGCCGTTAGAGCCTTGCATAATGGAGGCTCCGGTGTATTATTATGAGAGCGCAATCTTCTCTATTATCCATACCGACTGGAACCGAAGCTAAATTAGTCTGGGAGGAATCATGGCAGAGACCGTTACAGTAAGAAACATGAGACTAGTAAATCCCACCGGAACGTCGTTGTCGTCCGGTGATTTTCAATTGAACGACCGCCCCGATACCCTTGCGGGCAAGACCTTGGGCCTGCTGGAAAACTCCAAGGCCAACTCGGATAAGGTCCTCCACGAACTTGGCCAGATGCTTAAAGAGAAGTACGACCTGAAGGACATTGTCTGGTTCAACAAGCATTCGGCATCCCTGCCCACCAAACCCGACGTGGTTCAGGACATGATTAACAAGGTAGACATACTGATCACCGGGATCGGCGATTGAGGCTCCTGCAGCTCGTGCAGTGTGCACGACGGAATCGAGATGGAGCGCTTGGGTCTGCCGACCGCATCTATCATCACCCACGTGTTTAACAACACAGCTAAAGCCATGACCCGCATGATGGGCGTGCCCGACTTCGAATACATTGTCGCCGAACATCCCCTCTCCAGCCTCACGGATGAGGAATGCCGGGAACGGGCCGAGACGCTGCTCCCAGAAGTGGAACGCATCCTCGTGGGTAGCGCCGCCGCCAAATCCGAGTAACCGGGCTCAACGGTTCACAAAAGCAACTCTAAGAGTGCGCCCCGATTAATTCGGGGCGCACTCTTTTCTTTTTGAAGAATTTCCAAGGCGCCCGACTCGCCCACCATCTGCGCCCTTATCGCGATTCGACTGAAGGCTCCGAACCAGCTATTTCGTTCGCTCCGAAATCACCCATCTGAAGACTGATTTCTGGTTGAATCACTCTTGGGGCTGTGATAGTATCGCGTTTAGATTGTTACTGATTTCACGAACAGAATTTCCATGAATGAATTCGTGACTATGCCCACTGTAGAGTCGTCCTCAGCAAAGCCTGCTCCAAGCCCGATCGATCAGGAGCCCAGCCTATGAGTGGGCTAGAAAAGCGGATCCACGACGCAGTCCACGGCCAGCCGCAGCCGACCGTTACTGTGCTGTCGTCTCTGCTCGCGGTCGAAGACGAATTGGGTTACATACCCAAAGAAGCGCTTGATTTCGTGGCTGGTTTTTCTAATGCCACCGTCAATGATGTCTGGGCCGTCGCATCTTTCTACCCAAACTTCCGTTTTGAACCCCCTGCCGATCACGTGGTCGAAGTCTGTTGGGGCGCCTCCTGCCATCTGCTAGGCGCGATGGGCGTCTTCAAGTCCGTCCTGGAAGCCGCCGGCATGGAAGATGAAGGCGACACTCCAGACCAACGCCTCACTGTGAGAATGAACACCTGTCTTGGGGCTTGTTCCCAAGCCCCGGTTATGTCCATGGACCACCACTTGACCGGCAGGGTGAGCCCAGAGTCCGCCGCCCAGAATGTCGCTCATCTTTTGGAGCAGGAAGGCCATGCCTGATAGTTCTCCAAGTAGCTTTTTAGAGATCAACGAAGAGGCTGCCAAGCGTTGGGAAGCGCTCAACGCTGGCGAGCGTCCCTGGATCCGTATCGGCACCGCCATTTGTGGCGAAGCCGCCGGCGCGTTCGCCGTAGCAGACGCGGTGGAGACGGAACTGGAAAGTCAGGGCGTCTCCGCTGAGGTTAGCCGGGTCGGCTGTCTGGGTCTGTGTTTTGCTGAACCTCTTTTAGATGTCCAACTTCCGGGAGGCCACCGCGTTTTCTACGGCAACGTGGATGTAGATGATGTTTCTGAGATCGTTTCGGCCCACGTGTCGGGCGGCAAGTCTGTTACCGCCAAGGCCCTGGGTTATCTACCCCAGGAAGGGAGCGATGCCCCGGTCCCTGATGGCATCCCCGACCTGAATCAGCACCCCATGCGAATCTGGGAGGACCGCATCGTCCTCAGGAACCACGGCAACATCGACCCCATGGACATCTACCAGTACGTTGCCAACGGCGGTTACCAGGCCCTGCACAAGTCGCTCAACGAGCTTAACCGCGAAAAGACCCTGGATGAGGTCAAGGCGTCGGGACTCAGGGGCCGTGGCGGAGCGGCCTTCCCCACAGCCACCAAATGGAGCTTCCTGGCGGGGAACCCGGCCCCTGAGAAGTATGTCCTCTGCAATTGCGAAGAGGGCGACCCGGGCGCTTTCAACGACAAGAACATCCTCGAAAGCGACCCGGGTAGCCTGGTGGAGGGGGTGATCATCGCCGGGTATGCCACCGGCGCTAGCAAGGGATACATCTTCATCCGCCACGGTCATAACGGCCCCATCGACCGGTGCCGCGCCGCAGTTGAACAAGCAAGGGAATTGGGATTCTTGGGCGAGAACATCATGGGGTCCGATTTTAGCTATGAAATAGAGATCGCTCTCACCGGAGATTCCTACGTGGCCGGTGAGGAATCGGCGCTGATGGAAGCTATCGAAGGCAAGCGGGCGATGCCCCGGTTCCGTCCTCCATTCCCGGCACAGGTCGGGCTCTTTGGCAAGCCCACCAACATCAACAACGTCAAAACCCTCGCCTATGTGCCTGAGATCGTTTCTAAAGGCGGGGAGTGGTTCGCCGGTATCGGCCACGACACCAGCACCGGCACGGTCATCCTATGCTTGTCAGGGAACCTGAAATACACCGGGATGGTGGAAGTGCCGCTGGGAATGAATCTGAAAGACGTGATTTACGAAACGGCCGGCGGCATGCGTGACGGCAAGAACCTGAAATTTCTCCAGACCGGCGGGCCACTGGGCGGAGTCTTGGGCGCGGACAATATCGATATTCTCCTAGACTTCGAGGTTCTGAGAGCGGCGGGCGCCATCGTCGGATCCGGCGGTCTCATCGCCGCTGACGACAGCGTGTGTATAGTGGATATGACGCGGTCGCTGATCGCCTTCTGCCAGTACGAGTCCTGCGGCAAGTGTTTTCCCTGCCGAATGGGCATGAGCCACCTGCTTGAGGTCCTGGAGCGCATTTGCCAGCTTGAGGGCACCAGCGAAGACCTTACTCTTATGCGGAGCATCGGCGAGAACATGCAGGCAGGCTCCCTCTGTGGCCACGGCCAACTGGGATTCAACCCTGTCTCATCGGCCATGCGCTACTTTGGGCCGGAGTTCGACACTCATATCATTGACCGGATATGCCCCACTGGGACGTGTCTGACGCCCCGTTATTCTCCCGCGCTGGCGCGCCGTTAACCTGAACAGAAAATTACCCAGCCAGCACCTGGCCGGGAGATATAGAGGCTGTTGAATGGCCGACGACATAACAATCATTTTTGATGGACAAGAGGTCAAGACCCAACCGGGCAAGATGGTGCTGGAAGCGGCCATCGAAGCCGGTGTCTACGTGCCATATCTTTGTTATCACCCTGGGATGAAACCGTTCGCCGCCTGTCGCATGTGCGTAGTTAGCGTGGAAGGACAACGCGGCTTTCCAACCTCGTGCACCATGCCCGTGGCCGACGGCATGAAGGTTCAGACCGCTTCAACCGAGGTCAACGACTTGCGCCGCTCAGTGATGGAGATGATCATCGCCGAGCACCCCAACGGCTGTCTCACCTGCCACCGAGTCGACATCTGCGGCCCCACCGATGTTTGCCTGCGCCATGTATCGGTCAACGACCGGTGCGTGACCTGCCCCAAGAATGAACGGTGTGAACTGAAAGACACCGTCCGCTATCTGGGCATGAGCCTGGAATCGCCCCTCCAGTACAAGTACCGGGAGATTCCCCTAGAAGTGGCCGATCCATTCTACGACCGTGACTACAACCTCTGCATCGTCTGCGGACGCTGCGTCAATGCGTGTGAACAGTTGCGTGGCGACGACGCCATCGCGTTTACGATGCGCAGTGGACAGGCGCTGGTGGGCACGTCTTTCGGGACATCCCTGCTGGAGTCTGGCTGCGAATTTTGCGGCGCCTGTATCGATGTCTGTCCGGTGGGCGCACTGGTCGAACGAGACCACAAATGGGACAAGCCACGGAAGGTGGAACGGACGATTTGCCCTCTCTGCCCGGTGGGCTGCCAGATGAACGTTGAGTACGATGGCGACGGCACGCTGATTAGGGTAGTGCCGGAGATCAACTCCCCGGCCAATCACGGCCAAGCCTGCTTCAAAGGTAAGTTCGGCCTCCAATTCGTCAACGACACTAGCCGGCTGCATACCCCGCTGGTCCGCCGTGACGGCCAACTCGTTGAGGCGACTTGGGACGAAGCATTGGGAGTGGTGGCTGCGAGATTGGCCGAATATTCCGGTGATTCATTCGCTCTCTTGACCTCGCCCAGCAGCACCAATGAGGAGCACTACTTGGCGCAGAAGTTCGCTAGGACCGCCATGAAATCCAATAACGTTGACCAGACCTCCAACACCCAGCCTGAACTGACCCTAGGGTTGGAGCAGTCGTTGGGTCACGCCGGCGCCACCAATCCCATCTGGGACCTAGAGCAGTCCGGTTGCATCCTGGTCTTCAGCAGCAACGTCACCGAGGAACATAACGTGGTCGGTGTGCCCATCAAGCGGGCGACCCGAAAAGACACCAAGCTGGTTGTGATCGATTCCCGAGAGGTCGAGCTGACCCGCTACGCCCACATCTGGTTGCGCCCGGCGCCCGGCACTGAGCAACTGCTGTTGGGCGGACTGTTGAAATCGGTCATCGACCAGGGATTCCAGAAAGACGATTGGCTGACCGAGAACTGTGAAAGCCCGGCCACTCTCCAGTACGCACTCAGTGCCTTGGACCTGGATGAGATCGCGAAAACAACCCAGGTCGATGCCGCGGATATAGCCGAGGCGGCTCGCTTGTACGGTGAAGCTGAGACTAGCGCGTTGGTCTACGCTCTGGACAACATCCAACCAAGGCTGGCCCGGGACTGCGTCCTGTCTTTGGTCAACCTGGCTGTGGTGACCGGAAACATCGGTAAAACGGGCGCCGGTATCTACCCCATGCGGCCTGGAGCCAACGAACAGGGCGCTTGGGATGTCGGATGCGTGCCCGACCGGCTGCCCGGATACCGGTGGGTTTCTAACCCGGACGACAGGCAAGCCTTAGAGACGCTTTGGGATTCGAGTATCCCCGAGATTCCCGGACTTCACCTGGCGCAAATCATCGAAGCCGCCGCGTCCGGACGGGTCAAATCCATGTTCCTGATCGGGGCTAGCCCGAATTTCATCAACGGAAAGCTTGGCGACGGCTTGGCTGCCTTAGACAACCTGGAATTTCTGGTGGTCTGCGATTCTTTCCTGACCGACGCCGCCCAACGGGCCGACGTAGTCTTGCCACGCGCGACGTTCGCAGAGAAAGACGGCACCTTTACCAACCTGGAGCGGCGCATCCAGCGTCTGAAACCCGGCAAGTCGCTGCCTGAAGGCGGCGCGCGTTCGGAATGGCAGGTGATTTGTGACGTGGCCCATAAGATGGGAGCGCCTGGATTTATCCAAGCGTCGCCCTCTGAGACAATGGATGAAATAGCGCGAGTAGCGCCGGTTTATGCTGGGGTTTCCTATCGAGGTCTGGCCAATCAGGGCGGACTCACCTTTAAAACCGATCTAAAAAACCCGCAACCAACCCAGGTGCTGTACGCTAGCCGAGAGGACCGTGGTCTCCAATGGCCGGTCCAAGACGACGGCAAGAGCACACCGGTACTGCACGCAGGCGGATTCAAAGGCCGAAAGGCGGAACCCATCACCCCGGCCTTCGTATCGGCCAATGTTGAATCGGACGCCGATTTCCCGCTGTGGTTCGTGCCTGGAAGAGTACTATTACAGCAAGAACGGGAGATTAGGATCATCCAAGGACGGCGTAACAGTATCCAAAGGGATGAGATAGTCGAGTTGAACCCTGTCGATGCCGCCTCGATGTCTATCGAAGAAGGCGCAAACGTGGTCGTGGAGATGTCCATTGGCAGTCTTGTCGGACTGGCCACCATCAACGAAGCTGTCCCAGTGGGCGTCGTTGCCTCGACCTCCCTTTTTGGGCAGTTGGCGATAGACTTACAGATCTCCGACGAGATGGAGCCTGCGTCCCGGGTGCCTGGATTGGACATACGTCCGGCCCGTCTGAGCAAGGGCGGCTCGCAGAGGACTTAAAGACATTTAAAGCTGGTCCTATGGTATTAAATGAGCCCGGTGGCATTAATGAGCGCCGATTGACCTAAGGAGTGACATGGTAGAGGAAACATCCACGGCGTCAGCCGGAGTTCCCGACCTGACTCCAAACCCAAAGTTTCCCACGGCTACGCTAGTGGAGCGCCGGGACACGACTGAAGACCTGATGGTCATCAAGTTAGAGGTCTCGGAACAATTCAATTTCAAACCCGGTCAGTATTGCACCTTGGGACTGGGCAAGATTGAAAGGGCCTACTCCATCGTCTCCGCTCCCTACGAGAAGAACCTTGAGATCTTCGTGGAATTGGTGCTCGAAGGGGAATTGACCCCCAAGATGTGGGACCTGAAATTGGGTGATAAGATGTCGGTTCGCCCCAGAGCCAAGGGTATCTTCACCATGGACCGGAAGATGCATCACCACTTTATGCTCTCCACCGTTACCGGACTCGCGCCATCGATGAGCATGGTACGGCAATACCTGTACGACGGTCCCGAAGAAGCTGGCGAAAATCACGTTTTTTACATCATGTACGGCGCCAGCTACATCGATGAACTGACCTATGACGTGGAGATTCAAGAACTTGCCGACAATCACCCCGACGTAGTGAGATTCGTCCCCACCATCAGCCGCCCCACCGAGGACCGGAACTTCGAATGGAAGGGCGTCACCGGCCGGGTTAACAACATTGCCGAGGAATACCTGGTAAAGTTTGACCTGCCTAAAGACGACACCAAGATCTACGCTTGTGGCCACCCGGGTATGATTGAAGACGTGAAGGAAAAGCTGTTACCCCAAGGCTGGAACTTCATCGAAGAACGTTTCTGGAAACCCTAGTCGTCGGGTAAAAGGAAATGTCCTTTCTCCCTCGCTAGGGGGAAGGTTAGGTCCGACGAAGTCGAGACTCTCAATGAAGTCGGAGATGGGGCACCCAGTGGCCGCGCAGCAAGTTCTATTCGTCAATTGGATTTCTTCGCTGACATGCGAAGGGCTCCAGCAAGGCGAAAATGGTAGTAGAATTCCCGGTGTAATCGAAAAGGCAGGGTAGGGTAGTGACACCGATTCGCCGCCAATACCTCAAGATCAAAGGCGACCATCCGGACGCTATCTTGTTTTTTCGGATGGGCGATTTTTATGAGACCTTCGACGACGACGCCGTGCTCGCCGCCAAAGAGCTCGAGATTACCCTCACCTCCCGCAGCATGGGCAAGGGCCTCCGTGTGCCGCTGGCCGGCGTACCCGTCCACTCGCTAGACAACTACCTCTCTCGTCTGATCAAAAAAGGCCACAAAGTCGCAATCTGCGAGCAGATATCCGACCCGGCCACCTCCAAGGGACTGGTCGACCGTGACGTAGTCCGCATCGTTACTCCGGGAACGGTTCTCGAGTCCAACTTACTTAATCAAAAGACCAACAACTATCTGGCGGCCGTCTCCGAGCTAGGCGGGCTGGCTGGATTAGCCTATATCGACATCACAACCGGCGAATTTTCCGCCACTGAATTGCCTCTACAAGAACTTCCGCTGGAATTGGAGCGCATTGAAGCCGCCGAGGTATTGGTCCCCGATTCAGCCGATTTCCCCGTGTGGACAGACCAGCGGAACGGCAACGGCAACAGTTACGAACTAACACCCGTAGAGTCCAGAACCTTTCATTTGGACGAAGCCCGTCAGGCGCTTTTGTGCCATTTCGGAATACTTACTTTGGAGTCCTTTGGCTGCGAGGGAATGGACCTGGCCGTAGCCGCTGCCGGGGCGATTGTCGAGTACCTGGCCCGAACTCAGAAGGCGGCCAAACTCAAACTTAGCAACCTAGCCATCTACGCCACTGGGACTTTCATGGCTCTGGACTCCCAGACCCGTCGCAACCTGGAATTGTTCGCCGGCGGTCGAAACGAGAGTAAAGAACTGTCATTGTTGTCAGCGTTGGATCGCACGAAAACGGCCATGGGAGGCCGGCTGTTGCGCCAGTGGCTGGGCCAGCCCCTGCTAGACCTGACAGCGCTGGAACAGCGCCTGGACGTTGTGGACCATTTTTACCTGGACGGCCTGAAACGGACGGATTCAATCTCCTCACTGAATAAAGTCTCCGACCTGGAACGCATAATCGGGCGTATAGTCTCCGGCACCGTCAATCCCAGAGAGCTGATCGCTCTGAAGGATGGCCTGGCCGCCGTGCCCAGCCTGCGGGAACTGGTGGACAGCACTGACCTGGAGTGGCTCCAAAGCCAACTGCTCCCATTGCCAGAGATTTGCTCGCTGATCGAAGAGTCCATTGTGTCGGAACCGGCGGGCGCGGTGGGGGACGGCAACGTGATCAGGCCAGGATTCTCGCCGGAGATGGACGAGTTGAAAAGCGCCTCGGCCAATGCCCGCCAGTTCATAGCTGGACTCGAACAGCGGGAGCGGGACCGAACCGAGATTAAAGGCCTGAAAGTGGGTTACAACCAGGTCTTCGGCTACTACATCGAGGTCAGCAAGTCCAACATCGATAAGGTGCCCGAGGACTACATCCGGCGTCAGACGCTGACCAACGCCGAGCGCTATATCGTTCCAGAATTAAAGGAATACGAGTCTCTGGTGCTGAACGCCCGGGATCGTTTGGAAGAGGCTGAACGGGCCGTTTACCACCGGGTCTGCGCCCAACTGGCCGAATCGGCGGGCGCCGTTAGTCAGGTCGCCTCGGCCATCGCAAAGCTGGACGTGTTCACCGGGCTGGCGGACGCAGCAGTGGAGAACGGCTATGTCCGGCCCAAGTTGAATCTTGGGAACGCCATCCGGGTTACCAACGGCCGTCATCCGGTGGTGGAACGGGTCCTAGACACCGGGACCTACGTGCCCAATGACGTGGACCTGTCCAACGACGGCGCCAGAGTGATGGTCCTGACCGGCCCCAACATGGCCGGAAAGTCCACCTACATCCGGCAAGTAGCCATTATTATCCTCATGGCCCAGATCGGCTGCTTCGTGCCTGCTTCAGACGCGACCATCGGGTTGGTGGACCGTATCTTCACCAGGGTCGGGCTGCAAGACGACTTGGCCACTGGCCAGTCCACATTCATGGTCGAGATGGTCGAGACCGCTGCCATCTTGAACCAAGCCACGCCCCGGTCTCTAGTGATTCTGGACGAAATTGGACGGGGCACCAGCACCTACGACGGCCTGTCCATCGCACGATCGGTGATCGAACACATCCATAACGACCCCAGGCTGGGCTGCAAAACCCTATTCGCTACCCACTACCACGAATTGACCCAACTGGCTGCCAGCCTGCCCGGCGTGCGCAATTTCAGCGTGGCGGTGACCGAAGAAGGAAACTCGGTGGTCTTCTTGCACAAGATCGTACCCGGAGGGGCCGACAAGAGTTACGGGGTGCATGTGGCCCAGATGGCCGGGCTGCCCCAGGGCGTGGTGAACCGCGCCTGGGAGGTGCTGGCCGATCTAGAAGCGCAGAGTCAGCAGAAGAACGGACGGCTGGTCAAAGCCAAGGTTGAGCCAGCGCAGCAGATGGCCTTGTTCAATGATGGCGGGAATCTAAAGAAATTGCTTAGCGGATTGGACATCCCCAACCTGACGCCCATCGACGCCATCAATAAACTATACGAGCTTCAGAAAGAAGCACAGGAAGAGAGCTAGCTAGCCCCTTTTTAATCGGCCGCTTCCATCTTGTCATTCTGAGGCGTCAGGCGGAGAATATTGTTGCTTCTGTGGCGACATTGAGGAAGAATAAGGAGACCCCTCATTTCGCTCTTGGTGATATGGAGAGCGCAAATCGCGCAACCAACAATGCGGAGTGGAATCGAATAGCCAACCCCCTTTCCTTACGCCCTCCGCGGGTATAAGATAGCCCGTGGATTTCCGGCGACGCCCTGTTTACCATGGAGTTTTGGAGGCCCGATTGAGCCAGACAGTCGAATTCTACTGGTGGACCCGTTGATCGACCTGTCGAAAGGCAAGAGAGTTACTCTTGCAGAACGGGCTTGAAGTCACGGATCGGGATTTCTTCAAAGAGACCTTCAGTGAATCGGAGATCCGGGAGTTGGCGGCCATGGCGGGTACGGAGAACATCTTCGCCCGCCGCAGCCCGAGTCTGAAGAAACTGAGCCTGGCCGACAAAGAATTATCCGATGACCAGATGGTCAAGCTGATGCTCCAGGAGCCCAAGTTGATCCGCCGTCCCTTGATTAAAGTGGGCGGTAAACTGATGGTTGGCGGTGGGACCGCAGCGGTCGAAGCGGCCATCGCGGAAGCCCGTTAAATAATAGATATAACCGGGTTGTTTGAAGCAATCAATCTACGGGAAGGCTGGGCTATAATCCTGGTTCATATCAGTGAGATTCTTAGAATTCGAGAAGAAAGAGAACCCATTATCTGCCGATGAATATATTCTTTGATGTGGACTACACCATCCTCGGGTTGGACAATAGTCTGAGGCCGGATACCAAGGAAACCTTCCAGGCGTTGTTGGACGAAGAGCACAAGATTTATATCTGGTCTGGGATGGGTGAGCGTTGGGAAGTCGTCAACAAATTCGAACTGAACCAGTACGTGAGCGGCGTCTACGAGAAGCCGACCCATCACTTCCACGAACGTCTCGAGGAGCTGGGCGTGCCCTTCGAGCCCGACTTCGTGATCGACGACTATCCGGAAGTGGTATCCGCCTTTGGCGGCGTGTGGGTCCCACCCTACTTCTTCAAACGTTCCGTGGATCAGGAGATGCAGCGCATCTACCGCATCGTCAACGACTTCAAGACTACTGGCACATCCGAAGACAAGCAGTACCGCAAGAAGGGCTCAATCGTCCCCCTCTTCTAGACTCCTTCGGCCTGAATTTTCGCTGGCCGGGACTTTTTAATGTCTATTAAGGTCCTTCCTCCAGACCTGGCCGCCAAGATCGCCGCCGGAGAGGTGGTGGAACGCCCTGCGTCGGTTGTAAAAGAACTGGTTGAAAACTCAATCGACGCCGGCTCCAGCCAGATCACGATTGAGATTAAGGCCGGTGGCGTCGAGCAGATTAAGGTCATCGACGACGGCCACGGGATTGCCTCCGAAGAAGTTTCGATAGCCTTTCAGCGCCACGCCACCAGTAAGATCGACAGCCAAGAACAACTGGACGCTATCGCGACATTGGGTTTTCGAGGCGAAGCCCTGCCCAGCATCGCCGCCGTCTCCCGCACCGTCATCACCACCAGACAGCCCCTGAATCCTGGCGGCTTTCGCCTGGAGTTGCTCTGGGGAGAGCCGGTTTCATCAGGGAGCCAGGGTAGCCCGCCAGGGACCGCCGTCGAGGTCTTGGACCTGTTCGGAAATCTGCCCGCCCGGCGCAAGTTCCTCAAGTCATCTTCGGCTGAAACCTCCCGCATCCAGGAACTGGTCAGCAGGTACGCGCTGGTCTTCCCAGGGATACGTTACCAATTGATGGTGGATGGCCGGGTCTCGTTCACCAGTCCCGGCAACGGCGTGCATAGAGAAGCCCTGCTTGCAGTCTATGGCCCCCAGGCGGCTACCGCCATGCTGGAGGTGCACGGAGAGGACCCGGAGACCGGCTACCAGGTCGACGGTTTCGCCGGCGCGCCCAGTCTGACCAGGGCCAATCGTACCTACATGACTTTTTTCGTCAACCGGCGTTGGGTCCAGAGCCGGATGCTCTCCTTCGCGGTGGAAGAGGCTTATATCGGCCTGCTACAGGTGAAACGCTACCCACTGGCGGCCCTGAACATCAGCATCCCCTACGAGGAAGTGGACGTTAATTCGCATCCTTCCAAACGAGAGGTCCGATTCCGTGAGGAGAACCGGGTCTTCTCCACGGTTCAGCGAGCCGTCCGGGCCGTGTTGATGGCCGATTCGCCCATTCCAAGCCTTGCCTCTCCCCCAGAATCCGCCTACCCGGCGGCTGTAGCCCCGTCGTTCTTTCCCAGAAGCGCCTTCGGCGCCGCGCGGTATGGCGGTGGAATGCCAGATTATGAAGGAGGTCTCGAAGGTGGCCAAGCCGATGCGAGGTTACCCAAGCAACCGGCGCCGCCGTTGAAAGTAGTGGGCCAACTCAAGCTGACCTACATCGTCGCCGAGGGGCCAGCCGGTATGTTCTTGGTGGACCAGCACGCCGCCCACGAGCGAGTGCTGTTTGACCGCATCTACGAGAAGGCATCGGAACAAGAACCTCAGTCACAGCCGCTGCTGGAACTGGTCTCAGTTGACCTGTCTCCAGCCCAGGGCGACACACTGAAGACCCACCAGGAAGCTCTCGAAAATTACGGGTTTCAGTTCGAGCCGTTCGGGGATGGCAGCTATTTGTTGCGGGCCGTTCCCGCTATATTCGGCGAAGGAGACCCAGCCAAGGCATTGTTGGACGTTCTGGATATGACGGCCTTCGAGGGTTTAGTGCGGCAGAAAGAGGATGTGACGGCGGCTTCAATAGCTTGTCATGGGGCGATTAGGGCGGGGAAGTCATTGACCGAGCCAGAGATGGTTTCGCTTTTGGAGCAACTTGAGGCAACGCCCAACCCCCATACCTGCCCTCACGGCAGGCCCACCATGGTCCATTTCAGCTCCAACCACATGGAGCGTGAGTTTGGCCGGCGTTAGTTAGCCGTTGCGGCGCGGGTCGCGGCGTGGGTCAGAGGCGGGGTGGAAGATGGAGTCTTCGTTGGGGAAGTCGTCTGTGGCAGATTTTTCGTCGCCGCCCCGGAACCGGCCAAGCATCCCCAACGGTCCGCCCACGATGGCTAGGGCGGCTGCGCCCAGTCCCATCTTGGCCAGGAAACTTCGGCGAGTCTCGCCGGACTTCTGCTGGGGTTCCATCTCGTTGGCCAAGGTATTCTCCTACCGGTTCGCTCGTACTAGGGCTCGTATCTCTAGAGTCAGATAGATTGTACAAGACAGGCCGGGATTTGCAACACCGTCACGGGTGTCAAATTGCAGGTCTTATAGTCGTAGCCTAGAATGAGGCGTCATCCATCACCATCTGGGCCACCCGGCGTCCCATGCGCACAGAATAGTTGGTGCCCCGGTCCTCAGGATAGATTTGGGTAGTGTTGGCCAGATACAGGCCCTTGTGCGGCGTGCGGTGGCTGGGTATCCCTGCGCCGTAATTGATCCCCACGATGGGTTGGGCGCCGTCTACCCGGTGATGGTGGTATTCGATCACCCACGACCGGTCGAAGTCCGGGTTGATCTTCTGCAGATGTGGCACGAACAGGTCCATGAGTTCTTCGCCGGATTTCTGGTACAGATCGCTGTCCCGGCTGGGGTAATTACTGATGTATAGGATGTGCTTTCCGCCGTACAACTCACGGTCTATCAGGTTCGTATGCTCGATCAGCGCGACGAATGGCATGTCCGGGTCGGCGATGTTCATCCAGTACTTGTTGGTGAATGGCCGGTCCATCACCAGCACCATCAACACGGCTGAAAGGTAATCGATGCCCACCAGCTTGTTATGGTAGTCCTCGGGCATGGGCGGGGCCAGGCGCGTGAAGACGTAGGATGGTGTGGTGGCGATCACGGCGTCATATTCCCGGAGTCCGCTTTCAGAATCCTTTAACCGCACGTCCAGCGTGGTAGCCGAACCCTCCGATTCCACGATCTTTGCTACCGATGCCGAGGTGTGGACCGCGCCGCCTTGTTGGGCGATCCGGTCTGCCAGGACTTCAATCACCTCGCCGAAGCTTCCCATGGGGTATCCCAGGTGCTCAACCTGTCCCGCACCTTTCCTGGACGCGACCCGCAGGGTTACCTTGTTCCAGATCCAGGTCATGCCGATTTTATCGTAAAATTCCCCGAATTTCCCTCGGAGTAAGGGCTCCCAGATAACCTCATATCCCTTGGGGCCCATGCGCCGCGATAACCAGTCCTTTGCCGTAACGTCTTCGAATTTGGTGTATGATTTGGTCTTCTGTAGGAGCAATGTCCAAAGGCCTACTCTGACGCGGTCCAAGAACGGCAACGGCTTGAAGAAAAGGAGATCGCGAGGGCTGGCAAAGTCCCAGACTTTGCCGCCGTGATAGAAACCGACGCTGGACTCCAGCCAGGCCAGCTCGTCCCCCAGGCCCAATTCGTGGATCAACTCGGTGATTTCGGTATCACTCACAAATAGGTGGTGATACCCTCGCTCTAGCCGGCCTCCAAACACGTCGAAGGTGGAAGCCTGACCTCCCAGGAAGTCAGCCTGCTCAAAGACCTCTGCGAAGTGGCTCTGCTTGGTTAATTCATAGGCGGCGGCCAGTCCGGCAACTCCGCCACCAATGATTCCGATCCGCATCAGTCTTCTTCCCCGGCCGACTCACCGGCTAGTTCCGGGGCGGATTCCAGGTTACTTGACCTGCTGGCGGCGGTCATCTCGCGGAAGGACAGGTTGTTCTTCCAGAGCAGGGCCAGGCCGGCCAGGTTGACCGGCAGCCAGAGGGCCACTAGGTGCACGAACCCGCTGTAAGCCCCGGCCAGAGATGCTCCGACACCTAAGGACACCAGCGTCTGCTGAGCTACTATCTCAAAAGGTCCAATACCGCCGATGGCGCTGGGAATCGATGTTGCCAGGTTGGAGGTCGCGGTTAGAAGCAGCACGACCAGCAGCAGGACGCCCACGGAGTCGAAATGTTCGTCGATTCCGAATGAGTAGGCTAGCATGAAGTACATAGAGCCTTCCAGCAGCCACACCGGCAGGGAGTAGAGGAACAGCGCGAGGTGCTTAGACGGTGAACTCAACACGGCCAGGCCGGCTACAAAGGCCCGGAAGAGCCCTTTTATTTTCGGACGGAGTCCGCCGGGGACGATGTTCAGCCAACCTTCCATTCGACCGGCGAATGTTGGGGAGCTGCCCAGGAGTGTGAAGACTGTTAACAGCACGGCGAACGCAACGATTGTGGCGGCCAAGAAGATGATTCCGGTTGCCCGTGACACGTCGGCCGCGCCGTCGAATTCCCCGAGCATCAGCAGCCAGGGCGCGGCCAGGGCAGCGAAGGCCAGCAGGGTTATTCCGTCATAGACCCGTTCAACGGCGATGGTCCCCAGGGTTGAACTGGTGTTGATATTCTCGCGGCGGGCCAAATAATAAGAGCGGACAAGTTCACCCAACCGCACAGGCAGCAGGTTGTTGGCCATGTAGCCGATGACTACCACCGGATATAGTCTCCCAACGGCGAAAACACCAATGGGCGCCAGCAGATAACGCCAGCGGACGGCCCGGAACAGGACGGCGATGAAATAGACGGCCACTGAAGGCGCCAACAGGTAGTAGTTGGCGTCCCTAAGGGCGTTTGTCAGTTCCCCCATGTCTACTTGGTAGAGGAGGAGCAGCAGCAGGCCGACGCTGACGCCTCCGCCCAACCAGAACTGCCATCTCTTGAGGATCAAGTGATCAGTTCCTTTTCTATTGGCAGAAGTGGTCTGGATTCAGTATACCCGCGGCGTGAATACTGGGCCAAGATAAGGAGGCCTGTGTTAATCGTACAACTATCTGGCACAGCTAACGGCTGAAGGTGTAATAGTCGCCGGTAAACCAATCTTGCTTTAGGTCCCTAAAGATCCAATAACTTAAAGCATTTCGCCAAGCCCCTCTACTCGTCGCCACGTCCTTGAAGAAGGGCAGGTCCTTCTTCAATTCCTCTGTCCATTCCTCGTTTTGGCGCGCCTCAGAAGGCCGGCGGTAAGTCTCGGGAAACCAGAGCAGGCTGTGCAGGACGCCGCTCTTCTCGTACTCTTTCAGCTCTGCGTCTCCCTGGTCGGCGTGGTCAGATGCCAGCAGCAGCGAGTCCGGTTTAAATTCCCCATCCTCAGGTGCGGTGTTCAAAGAATTGCAACTATCGTTCCAGCCATCATCTCCCTCATCCTTGAAGCAAGTGAACCGCAGGAGCCCTCCCGACTCAGCGTCCCGCACGTACCATTGGAACGGGTACCAGATGTCGTAATCCACCTCTACGGCCCGGCGTTGAGAGAAATCACTGTCAGGGTAGCCGGCCGTGGACGAAAAAACCTGTTCTTCTAGGGCCGCAAAGGTTTCTCTCAAGTCTGAGCCGCCCTGAGCATAAACCAAGATCTCGTGGTTAGAGTCATCGAATGTGTAACTAGCCCGGAGCGCGCCCCAAGTCCCGAACCCCATGAGTAGGGCAGCTATCCCCAAGGCAGCCAGAGCTCCTCCCCTGGCTGAAGATGTGATCCGCACCAGAAAAGCGGCGGCGGTCAGGGCCGCGGCGGCGCCGGCCAATACACCCCAATGCTGTGCCGTCAAAACTTCTTCACCATCGGTGTAGGCGTAAAGAAAGAACAGCCCGCCCAGAGCGCCCATCGGGGCCAGGAAGAACAATCCTGCCGCCCCCTGCCGAAGCGCTTGGCGCCAATGGACGGACTCAGCCAGCTCGCCCAAGAACTTGGCCGAGAGAAACACCAGGGGGAGAGTGATATTCACCAGCAGCCAGGGCATCTTTTCGCTGGCCAAGGTGTAGGCCAGGAATGTCACACCGGCCCATAGAGTTAAGGCCAGACCCAACCGGTCGCCCCGCTTGATGAAATAAACCGCTCCGGCGATGCCGAAGACCACCGGCAGCAGTTCGTAGACCGGGAGGCCGACGAAGTAGTAATACCAGGGTTGATTGCCCCGGGCCACGTCCTGTTGGGCGACCCAGTAGCCCATGCCCTGCCAGGACCCGCTGAACACCCCTGACATCTGGGTGAATAAAGTGGTGTAAAGTGCGGCCCAGATGAAGTAGAAGATGCCGGCACAGGCCAGCCACGCACCGCCCAACCAGCGGATCCCTAAGACTACCGATACGACAATAGCGCCCGATAGCACACAAAGGGCAACCACGTAGTTGACCGGCAGCCCGTTGGCGGCGGCGCCGATGGTCACCTCGCTGGGTAGTATTCTGTCCACCACGCCTTGCAGGTCAAGCACCGGTGTAAATAGGACGGCGTAGAGGGCGGTGACGAATGCCGGGATAGCCATCAGCAAGGTGCTGCGCTGGGCCGGATACCTGAAGTAGACCAAAGCAGATACCGCCCCGGTGGCCAATAAAATAGCTAGCGCCAGGTCAAGGGCGGGCACTCCCTTGTTGTCGACCACATCCGCCAACGGACGGAAGAGCAGCAAGCAGATCGCGGCGGTAACCGCCAGGGGAACTCCGCCTAGGCAGGAGATGCGCCGTAGGGTGAACTGTTCCCTGTTGATTAACCAGGCGAGCAGCGCCAGTCCGATGATAACGGCCGCGATGTGGACGCTGATGTCCAAGTCTTTTATCGGCAGTAGCAGGGTCTCATCGGCCCAGGCGGGAGCCCCTACCAAGCCGGGGGTGCCATCAACATTAGCGACGTTGGCGTCTGTCTGTAGGTCAGGGTTGACCAGCGTCAGGCCGAAGATGCCCTGGACTAACCATGAAACAGCTGACCATTGCGGCAGCGTAAGGGTCGCCATCAGGAGTAAGAACCCGGCGGGCCGTCCGATATCCGACAGCCTTAGCCGGCGCCGTAAAACCGGCAGGAGATCCGGCATCGACATGACCAACATCATCAGTCCGAAAACAGCCACCACCAGGTAGGCGGTCTCTTTGGTGGCGAACATCAAGGCCAAGACCGCCGACGCTATGTAGAGGTAGTGCCTGTGCCCTTCGTGGAGGTACCGCCACATCAGGACCAACAACGACGCAGCTAAGAAGGCCATGATGATGTCGTTGCGCCCGAACCGGCTGAAATAGAGTAGGGTTGGCGATAGCGTCAGCATCATCGCTGCCAAGAACGACGCGGTGCGCCCCAGATAATCACGGAAGAAGTAGGGTACCGCCACTAACGCCGTTCCGAAAAGGACGTAACCCAGCCTGGCGGTGACGTCGGTGTCTCCGAACAGCTTGAACATCACCGCAGTGAATTCGATTTGGAACGGACCGTGCATCCATGGCGAATGGATGTAATTGCTTCCGAAGATCCAGGGCCAGCCGAGGAACGCGCCGTCGCTCTCCGATAATTTCCAGGCAAAGTGCAGGTGAATCGCCTCGTCATAGTGCACGGTACGGCCGCCCAATTCCCAGAGTCGCATGACCAGAGCGACTACAACGATCAGCAAAAATCCGGCTTCCAGCCAGCCGAAGGTGCGGCCGGCCCAAAGACGAGACATCAGGTTCTTAGGCGAGAAACCAGCTTGAGATTGGGCTGGGCCCCTAGGTATATTCATCTATTCTGCGCCGTTGGTTGGACCATCTCGTAAATTATTACGCCGTCCTGTTCGAAGGCGGTTCTCAGGAAGGCGCCAAAATTGGCCAGGTTCTCGCCGCCGTAGACCCGGCGCTCCCTTGAGCCAAGGTAAACGTAGCGCACATCGTATGCTTCAAGCAACAGGCGAACCACTTTGGGATCGCCGTTGCTGTAGATGGCTATCACGTCGTCTTCCCGGCCCGCGAACGTTGCGGTGGAGCTACGCCATTGCTGTTCGTGCCCCTTCCAGCCTAGAACGGTCGGCAGGCCGGTACTGGAAGATACCCTGGAGAACTCGGAATAATCGTTCCCAAGGGGCCGCCTGTCGTTGTCCAATGGGCCAACAGCTTCGACGATTCGTCCCCAGGGAGCGTCGTCCCGTAGCCATTCGATAGCCGCGTACTCCCCTGGCGCCGACTGTTTCAGGAAGGAGAGTCCGTCCAGGGTATTGTCATCAATGGTATGGGTATCCTGAAGCACTCCGGTGCGGTCCAATACCGCTCCCACCGGGAAGTAGAACGTGGCCAGCAAGAGCACAGCGGTCGCTCCGATCCAAGCGAAACGCCCGGCGCGCAAAAGCCGTCCCATGCTTAATGACCATTGCGCTGAGGAACGGACGGACCAGATGTAATACATGCCGTACGTGCCAACGATGCCCAATAGCAGCCAGGCCTGGTAGTAGGTCTTGAATACGGTGTTCATGCGCCGGTACCCACCGCCGAACTGGTCGACAACATGAAACATCTCGGCCCCGGCCAACAGGTAAAAAGCCATTCCTGCTAGCAGGAGCAGGAATACCACCGCCGGTTCCAACTTGAATCTGGACCGCTGCATAGCGCTGAAACCGGCCAAGCCCACCAGGGCCAATCCCGGCACCACCAAGATCATTCTGTCGCCGATCTCGCCAAATGCAGCGCTCATGTTCTCATCAAACAGGGTGATGAAGAAGGCGAGGCCAGCCCAGACTAAGAACGGTGATGCCGCAACTACCATAACCAATACCGCTGCTGAACTGTCGCTGTCCGAAGGCCGCTTGAGTCCGGTCGTTTGACGTATAAGGAATGAGACAGCCAGTAGGATCAATGGTCCCATCACCAAGAACAGCAAGATGGGTCTGGTGTTGACGTCCCGCAACGGAAGGATGCCCGAAGTCGCGGCATCGAAACCATTGTAGAAAGGGATGAACATGACCACCGCCAGGACGAGGACAGGCACCACCACCACCGCGGAATTCAGGGCTGCTTCAGGGAGATTGCCTTCATGGTCCCCGTAGGCTTTGACCAAGACCGCCGCCCCGAATAATGCGGCGATGACCGGCATGTCCCAGATGTTGATGAAGGCCAGTGAGCCGATGAAAAGGGCGACGGTCGCCGACTCCACCGCGTGGTCGCGTAGCCAACCCAGACCAAACCGATCCGGGGTCAAGAAGATGTTTAGCGTCAGGCTGAGTCCCAAGATGACGAAGGGCAGGGCGGTCACGTGAGGATGCAGGTCACCCAGGATGAAACTGAAGAAAGGGAACTCGGTAATGGTGTAATCCAGGCTCTGGCTGCCGGACAGCGTGTCAATCACCCGGCTGGCCCGGAACCACCACCACTGGGTGTCCGGGAAACCGCCAGGCCCTGTTTCCGCGCCCGTTAGCCCCTTGATGCCCAGCCACTCCCAGAACCCGCTACCAGCCCATCCCTGCAGGTTCACGAATTCCATGGCCCCTTCCAAGTTCCCGGCCAGGAGTATCAACACCGGGCCCGCGGCGCCGAAGACCATGGCTGCCTTCAGGCTGCCGCCGGAAAGACGAACCAGGTTGTAGACCAACCCGAAGGCGCCAATCGCCACCAACGCTGGCACCAGGGACACGCCCAGGTTGTAGCCCACGCTAGAGGCCACGCCCGTTAACTGGGCCAAGAAAGCCATCATGAAGTGGCCGAAGTAGTAGTAGCTGATGGAATTACCGGAAAGCCAATGGTCTTCAGGCGGGAAGAACCGGCTTTGGAGAACCGCGTTCATGAACCCGAAGTCCATGGGCTTCTCCGTGTGGTTGATGGCGGGCGCTTCGGATACGATGCCCAGCCACATCAGGAAGAACCCGACGAACAGGACCTCGGCCGCCAAGAGAATCGGCCAGTGCTGCCGCGCAAAATCCTTGATCTCTGCCAGGTTCCGCCGGTAGAGGTAAACGCTTGGGGCCGCCGCCACAAGGAGCACTAATGTGATGGTCAATTGGGTATTGGGAGCGATGTGAGAGAGACCCAGAACCCAGAGCACGTAGGAGAAAAACACCAGAGCGGCCGGTTTGGCCAGGGTGAAGCCCCGGTCGGGAAGGCGCTTAAAAAGTACAAAGGTCGCGGGGAAAGCCAGGACGCCGAGGACTTGGATGGCGATGTACCAGCTAAGCGCATCAAGCATGGCTGAGTTGCCGGTAGTCGGTGCGGATCAGACCAAACGTCAGGGGATAGGGGCCAGCAGCGATTCCACGAAATCGCGGGTATCGAAGGGGGCGAGGTCGTTCACGCCCTCGCCGGTGCCAATGAAAAGAATCGGCACCTGAAGCTCTTGCTTGATGGCAAGAACGATGCCGCCCCGGGCGGTCCCGTCCAGTTTGGCCAAGAATATGCCGGTACAATTCACTGCATCCTTGAATGACTTGGCTTGGGCCAGGCCGTTGAGTCCGGTGGTGGCGTCCAGAGTCAGGATTACTTGGTGGGGGGCCTGGGGTTCCAGCCGAGTCAAAACCCGGTGCACCTTGCGCAGTTCCTCCATCAGGTTGGACTTGGTGTGCAGCCTGCCGGCGGTGTCGATAATCAAGACATCGGCGCCACGCGCCTTGCTGGCCTGATAGGCGTCAAAGGCGACTGCGCCGGGGTCACCACCGGCTTCGTGCCTTATAACATCTACGCCGATCTGCCCGCCCAGGATTTCCAATTGCTCGGCGGCAGCGGCCCGGAAAGTGTCCGCCGCGCCCAGGATGACTTTCTTTCCTTCCTGTGTGAAATGATGGGCCAGCTTGGCGATGCTGGTGGTCTTGCCCACTCCGTTGACTCCCACCATCAGTATCACATAAGGCCCGGAAACCTCAGTCTCATCCATCCAGACAGATTCGGCGTTTTCAGGCTCCATCCCGGCAACCAACGACTCTTTGAGCGATTCAAAGACATCCTCACCGGTCTCCAGTCCCTTCTCTTTGACAGTGTCCTTCAGTTCTTCGATCAGCCGGAGGGATGTTTCTACTCCCACGTCGGAAGAGATCAATATCTCTTCAAGTTCCTCCCAAACGGCATTGTCCAATTTGGAAGACCGGAGGACGTTTAGAATCTTCCCGAACCACCGGTCGCGGCTGGGTTTCGCTGCGTCTTGGGTGTGTTCGATGTTTTCTTGACGGTTTCGTTTGAAGACTCTAAGCATCGATGTCCCTAGTAATTTATGGCCTAGTGTTTGATAGAAAAAGGTTGAGCTGGTCTAGGCCTGACCAGAGAGCGCGGCTAAAGCAGACCTCGCCGCTGCTGCTTCTGCCTCGGCCTTTTTGCCGCCGGCGCCCGTTCCGACAACCTGTCCGTTAACCAGTACGTTCACAGTGAAAACCGGGCCGTGGTCGGGGCCCTTGCTGCTGACCAGTTCGTAGGCCGGAGTTTTAAGCCCCTGTCCTTGTATCAATTCTTGAAGTTGGGACTTGGGGTTTTCCGGCGGGCCTTCCATTTGCTCGGCCTGGGTCAGTTCAGGTTCGATCAGCCGGAGGATGAGGGCTCGGGTGAACTCGTTCCCCTGGTCAATGTAGACCGCTGCGACCAAAGCTTCGAAGGCCGCCGCCAACACCGATTCCAGTTGGCGGTCGCTGCTGGACTCGATGCCTTTACCCACGAACAGATAACTGCCCAGGTCGATACGGCGGGCTATCTGGGCAAGTGTCTCGCGGCGGACTATAGAGGACCGGGTCTTGGTGAGTTCGCCTTCGTCGGCGTTGGGGAAGCGAAAGTAGAGTTCGGTGGAAACGGCTAGCTCCAGGACGGCGTCGCCCAAGAATTCCAGTCGCTCATAGGACTCGGACTGGTCTAGATCGTTCTCGTTGCAATAGGAGAGGTGCACCAGGGCCTGACGGAGCAAGCTGGGGTTCTTGAAAGAGAACCCCAGCTTATGTTCAAGGGCCATAACTGATGCCCTTTTGTGAGCAGATTGGTCCCTAGATGACCCCATGAGGCCACGGGGGCTGCGGGCGCTTGAACTCGCCTACGTGGGCAAACTCGTTCATGGCTTTGGACATCGTTTCGTAGATTTCTGCGGCCTGTTCGTCCGGTGGGATGAACATCTTGAGGAAAGTGGCATTACCGCTATCGGAGATGAAGGTTGGCACGCCGAATGCCCCATGCTCTTCCACCGCGATGGTGTGGGATTCTGCGATGTCTTTCAGCAGTTCGGGGTCGGCTGCGTCCTCACGGAAGCGGGCTATGTCCAGGCCGCCAGCAACCGCGGCTTCTTCCATGACAGCCGGGTCAAGCAGGTCTTTCTTGTCTTCGTGGCGGGCCCGCAACAGGGCCATGAAAAAGCCTTGGAAAGCCGCTTCGCCTTGGCGCTTGGCGGCTAGGCCTGACATATGAGCAAGGAAGGTCTTGTCGGTCCCGTCTATGACTTCGGGCTGCTCCCATAGCTTGATACCGCCGTCATTGTTGTCGCTATTTACCTGAGCAAGAGAGAAGGGTTGCCAATCGATCTTGATCGCCTCTCCGGTGGACTCCTCTACCTTCGACAGCCACACGGCTGCGTTATAGACGAAGGGTCAACGGAAATCGTAAAAGGTGGTGAACTGGGCATCGGCCATAGTGTTACCTCCCAAATTTCGCCGGCTCGCATGCCAATTGGCACGACTACCTGCGTGTACGAATGGCGTACGATTGGATTGTATCGACAGTCCCGCACGATGTCAAAGCGTCACAGGCAGTTTATTCGGGCGTTTCCAATCCTGATTCGGGGGCTGCTATTTCCCCTGACTTTAGCGTGTGTCATGCTATAATCCCGGCTCGGGTTTCCGCACTCTACAGGAGGCTTTCCTACGCCTGATTACCGGCCTGATTCTACCTCTGTAACTATCTCTTTGGACCGAGTCGCCTGTGGCGTCAGCGGGGGGCAACTTGCGGTGTTCAATACGCTGCGCCGGCGCGCCACCCAGGAAAGTCTTCCGGTCTACTTGGTAGGTGGGCCGGTCCGCGACGCTGTGCTGGATGTCCCGGCCAATGACCTGGACTTCGTCTTTATCGGCGATGCTCCAACCTTGGCTTCAGACCTGGCCGAAGAACTTGGTGGGCAGGTTACGGTGCACCCCAGGTTCGGCACTGCCACGGTAGACATTGAAGGCGACCGGATAGACATCGTTACTGCCCGGAAAGAGGTATATCCCTTCCCCGGGTCTCTGCCCGAAGTTTCGGCCAGTTCCCTTGAAGACGACCTGGCCCGGCGGGATTTCTCTATAAATGCCATGGCACTTCCTCTTTTCGGGGATTCCCCCGACGTCATAGACCCCCATGGCGGGCTGGAAGGCCTGGCTTATCGCAGAGTGGCTACGCTGCACCCAGGAAGTTTCACCGACGACCCGTCCCGCATGCTGCGGGCGGTGCGCTACGAGCAGCGGCTTAGTTTGCAGATCTCCGACACCACGTTGTCTGAGATGCAGAGCGCCCTCGCCGGCCGCCATGCCGACGCTGTCTCCGGTGACCGGTGGCGGCAGGAATTTCAAAAGATATTTGAGGAACCGCAGGCCTTCAAAATGTTGATCAGGGCCATCGGGCTGGGCGTTTTGGCCGCGGTCCACCCTGCATTGTCCGACAGCCGGCCTCTGGGTATTCTGGCTGGTGAAGGCGGCTTGGCGCCCAGCGATTTCCTGGCCGCATTAGCCATGCCGTTATCCGCCGCCGATGGCGAGGGCGTGAGCAGCCGCCTGAACCTGCCCGCCGATTGGGCACGGGTCGTACGTGATACCATTGTTCTGCAAGGAATACTGCCCGAAATCACCGGACCATCGGTTAGCCCTTCCAAAGCCTGCTCGGCGCTGGAAAAATTAGACGCCGATGCCATCGCGGCAGCGGCCCGGCTTACCCTGGATATTCAAATAGCATCTAGGCTGCGCCGATATTTGGCCGTATGGCGGCTGGTGAGTCCAGTCCTGACCGGCGATGACCTGCTGGCGATGGGTGTCCCTCCTGGATCCAACGTTGGCGAAGTGTTACGGGAATTGAATTCGGCGAAGTTGGATGGCATGGTGGGCGGCGAGGATGAAGAACGAGCCCTGGTGAATCAGATTATCTCGCGAGGGAGTTGATCTTCCAATCATGGCGGATTTATAGATGGCAGAACAGCAAGGCATCCCCGAGAACCTGGAAACACCTGAGAACGAATTGGAGTCCTGTGTCATATGTGGCAATGCCCTGGACGGCATCCAAGAGACCTCTTGCCAGATGTGTGGCGGGAAATTCCACCAGCCGTGGAGTCAGGACAGCACCGTCCCTACGTGCGGGCGCATCGGCAGCCATGAGGACGCTTTAGCTATTGTCTTCCTCTGCGACGACTGTTTTTACGGACGCCGCCCCTAATCCATATCCGGCTTCCCATCCAAAAACTGCTGACCGCTGATAGCTAAAAGCCGTTAGCTTGTTCCCCAAGGAGAACACGGCCATGCAAGCAGTCTATATCGAAGCCCACGGCGGGCCTGAAGTCCTGACCTTCGGCGAACGACCAGAGCCCCAAGTCCAAGCCGGCGAGGTCAAGATTCGCGTCAAAGCCACGGCGCTCAACCGTTTGGACCTCTATACCAGGGACGGAGGCCGCGGCTTGGAACGGGAGTTCCCACCGCCGCTGATCCTTGGCGGGGATTGCGCGGGCGAAGTGGCCGAGTGCGGTGATGGCGTTGTCGGATTCAAGCCGGGCGACCGGGTCGTCGTGAACCCTAGACTTAGTTGTATGCAATGCGCGCCGTGCCTGGCGGGGCAGGACGACCTTTGCCGTGGTTCCCGGTTCTTGGGCACAGCCATTGACGGTAGCTACGCGGAATTTATCTCCATACCGGCGGCCAACGCACATTTGTTAGCAGACAGCGTGCCTTTCGAGCAGGCGGCTGCGGCCCCCACCACCTACCTGCCGGTCTGGAACATGTTGGTGCGCCGGTTGCAACTGAAATCGTGGCAGACCGTGCTGGTGCTCTCGGCCTCGGCTGGGGTCGGCACCGCCGCCATACAGGTGGCCAAGGATGTCATTGGCGCCAAGGTCATCGCCACCACTAGCAGCCCTGAGAAAGCAACCAAGGCAACGGAATTGGGGGCCGACGTTGTGATCAACTACAAAGAGGAAGATATCAGGGAGCGGGTGCGCGAGATAACCGGAGGGGCCGGCGTCGATTGTGTGGTTGACCACGTTGGCGCCGACTTTTTCGTTCCGGCCTTTGCCTCACTGCGGACGGGTGGTCGGTACGGCATCTGCGGCGCGACCACCGGCCTCCGCACAGAGCTGCACTTGGGTCTGTTGTTCAGCCAGCAGAAAGAGATCTACGGCGTGTACATGGGTACAAAAGAGGACATGAGGGAGATTGTCGAGCTGATGAACCGTGGAGCGATAAAACCGGTGGTTGACCGGACCTTCCCTTTGGCGGAAGTCGCCGCCGCTCACAAGTACATGGGCGAGACTAGTTTCTTCGGAAAGCTGATACTGACGCAGTAAAAGCCGTCAGCTTTCAGCGGTCAGCCGTCAGCTTTCTTCCTGAGCCTTTGACCGTGGAAAAGGTATTGCTGGGCGTAGCCGCCGTAGCGGCCGAAGTGTTCTTGAGCCCATTCCAACAGCACCCGGTCGGGCGGGGTTTTTTGATCTGGGAAGTACCATTCCGCCAAGGCCCGGCGGATCCAGACGTCAATTGGAAAGGCTTCCAGCTTATCCAAGGAAAAAACGGCGATACAATCGGCGATCTTTGAGCCGATGCCTTTGATCTCCATCAAAGCCGCCTTGGCCTCCGGGTAAGGCATTTGCACCAAAGCTGGGAGATCTAACTTCCCTTCCAAAACCGCCCTAGATGCCTGGTCGACATAGGGCGCCCGGAACCCCAGTCCCAGCCGGCGCAACTCACCTTCGCCGGCTTCGGCCAGATCGGCCGGGGTGGGGAAGGTGTGGCGGCTATGTCCGCTCAGTTGGATGGGGTTGCCAAACTCGTCGGACATTCGCTCCATGAGTTGGTGGATACGGGCGATGTTGTTGTTTGCCGAACAGATAAAGGCCACCAGACATTCCCAGGGCTCGGTGCGGAGGATCCTCAGGCCCGGGTACTTTCTGACCATCGCTGCCACACGGCCGTCCCGGTTGATGTCCGTATAGATAGCATAAATATCGTCGTCCAGACGGAAGTAGTTCTGCAGCATGGCCGCCGCCGTGGCCTCCGGAGACGGCCCGGAAGAGAACTCCAGGACGTGGCCTTTTTGGCGAATCTGGATGAACTCACCCCGGACCACTCCTGAATACCACCCGTCCGACTTCTTCCAACGGTGGGCCTGGCCGCTCTCTAAGCTGGACCCCAGATCGAGGGGCTGGTCGATGGTCAGTTCCAATTTGCTCTCCTGTGCCTAAACGTCTGGCTAGGTATTTGACTTATGCCGGTCCTTCAAGAGGCTCAGGGTAACGGTTACGCAAATTATCCTGGTCAGGTGGGATCACCGTGTCTATACGAACCCCCCCATTCTCCACGGTGATCCGTTCGGTGACAAGGCGTAGGAGTTGCTGACGCTCGTCGAATGTCAAGGAGGTTAGACCCTTAGACACCTGGTGATAGAACCGCTCCAGGCGCGCCAGTGCCTTTTGAGTGTCCTGCTTCTGCCGTTGGCACTGGTCAACCTCCCGCTGGGGCCTATCAAGCTCTTGACGGTGAGACGTCAGCTTATCCATGTTCTCTTTGTACCGGTCCAGGTTCATGGCCTAACTGACGTATGCTTCGGTCACCCGGTCTTCTTGAGCTGCGCTCGTTTCAGCGCTATTCCGAGCTTTTTTCGCTCCGCGGCAACGGGCTGGGCACCGGCGTTCTCGGGCACCGTGATTCTTCGCCCTCAGCCTCGGTTCCGGAGGTTCCTGAAAATTCGTTGGCTGATGAGATCAGCAAACTAGCCAACCTATTAGAACAAGCGTAGCTGACTGAAGGAAAGTTTACAGCGGCAAAAACAAGTTGTTAGACTAGTCCAACTACCCTAAATCCATATCCTTAAAATCGCCTCAGATCGTCAGATTAGGAAAGGCCCACCGTGTTGGGACCCAGTGACCTCTATGCAAAAATCATCTTATGAAGTCACGAACCTGCTTGCAATGGCCTACCGAACACGAAGTTACATAGCTTGGGGGATGACTCGTGGCACAAAGCAACAATGACGGGGCAGCCCGGCCGAATATAACCGCCCGGTCAAACGGAAAGGAGTCGGTAATCGCGACGATCGCGACCGGACCAGCCCCCACAGGGCCATTTTCGTATGTAACCGGAATACCAAATACAGCATCCGACCTGGTTGGTCCTCCGCCCCAATATCTGTCCGTGGCCGCTTGGGCCGCTTGAACAGTCGTCACATTGGTCGGCGTGGCCGACCGGGGGAAAATAGCTCTAGAAGACATCTCAGTAGATTTTGAAGTGGGGCCCGCTGGACCATCCGACGGCCTCGGCTTCGGGGTCAAAGAAACCGTCACCCTTCATGGGAATATATCTGAACAGGAGCGGGTACGTCTTGAACGGGCATCTAATTTTTGCCCAGTTGGGCAAGCCCTCAACAAAGGCTCTATGAAGATCGAAGATGAGGTACAGTGGCGTGCGGGCAAATTGGCCCCGGCATCTTCTCACCAGTCACTTCACTCATTGGCAGGCGAACTCATTGCCATCCCTTCGGGCACGGCACACGCCCAATATCTTCTGGACACCAAAGAGTACGACGACACTGGAGCCATGGCTCACGAAGGCGAAGCTAAGGTCACTGTGAGATTTGCCAACCTAACCCGCTCCAGCGGTTCGATATTGCTGGCAGGTCACAGTTCAGACGGATGGGTGCCGGGCCCTTTCCCTATGGTCCACAGCGGTTGGGCGGCATCAACCGTCGCGACCTTAAGCCAATTGCTGCCTCAAACCTCAGGCGGAATCAGCGTCGAGCTGTTCATGGCACCTATACCCGGCGGCCGAGACGAGGCCCAGTCTCACGCCGCAGAAGGCGTGGTCGGCCGCAGGCCGGTCGTGCGCCGAATTACGCTGCCGGGTACCCCACAGGAAACTCCTCTAGAGGTGGTCCAGGCCGCCCTGCTCCGTGACCCTATATCGATCGCCTACAAACAGGGCGGCATCCTCCTAGAACACGACGTCGTGGTCGGATAGTTTGACCGCTTGACGAGTTAAGGCTGCCGCCATCGTGAAACGGTGACCCCGTATAGGATTAGATTCGTGTAAAGCAGCGCGCCTGCTGGTACGAGCAACGGCCGAACATCTAGCCCTAAAACTAGTTAGCCGCGGAACTGCGCAGGGGCCCCGACCGGGCTTCTTCGGGAAGACGGTCTTCCCAGTCGAGGATCAAGACCCGGTCGGTCCGGTCCATGGACATGATGACCACTGCCCCCGTTAAGCTGGCGGCCACCGACAGCGCGATGGTCAACAGGTAGTCGTCGAAGAACCCGAAAAGCACGCCGCCGACCCACCCGCCTGTGGCCATGCCCAACATGGCCCCAGAGAGCTGCCAGCCAAACGAGCGCCCCAACGACCCCTCGCCGTAGTACCTGCGGTTGATGATTGGGAAGGCCGACCCCTCACCACCGTAGCCGATGCCGAATATCACCGCGAAGACGTAGAAGCTCCAGGTATCGTTGGTCCAATACAGCATCAGCACCGGCAGACCCTGCAGCACGTACATCACTGCCATCGTGCCCCGAGCGCCCAGTGAGTCGGCCAGTACGGGTGTCAGGAACCGGGTCAGGCCGCTGACCAAGGCCAGAGTGCTAAGGACTCCCGCCGCCGCCACGGCCCCAACTCCGGCCAGTACGGCGATGGGGACGATGTATACGATAACTATGGCGTGGGACAGACAGCCCAGATAATGCACCATCACCAGTTTCCAGAATGCGCTGGTGGACTGGATGGATGCCGCCCGGACCTTGTCCCGCAGAATGCGTATATCGCGGCTGAATTCTTGACCGACCGAACCCGACCAAGCCCCACCGAGGGGATCAAGGCCCATGTCCGACGGTTTGCTGCGGAAGAAAAACACGATCATGGTCATGGCCGTTCCGCAACCGATGCCCAAACTCCAGAAGGCGACCCGCCAGTCGTAGTGGGCCAGAAGTATTCCAATAAGTAGCGTGGTGCCCGCGGGGCCAACACCTCCGGCGCACTGCAGCAGTCCCACGCCCAGGCCCAGCTTCTCCCGGAACCAGTAGGTGGCAGTGGTGATTAACGCCACATTGAGGCAACTTTGGGTGATGCCCAGAAAGACCCCGTATGCAAGCCAGATGTGCCAGACGTCGGTGGCCAGTGCGGATATGGCCGTCCCGATGAAGAAGCAGGCCACCCCGACGAACAGCACTGGACGTCCGCCGTAACGGTCAGTGGCTATACCGACCACCGGAGAGAGCACGGCGCTCATGATGGCGGAGATGCCGTAGGCCAAGGTGATGGAGCCCTGGCTCCAACCGTACTCGTCCTGCAGGGGCAGGATAACAACGCCGAAGGCCTGGGTGATGGAACCGCCGGCCAGGTATAGCAAAACCGAGAGGCCGATTATGATCCACGCGTAGTGGACTCTTGGTAAGCGTAATTGCATTAAGAGGTTGCGATAGTCCTGAGGCTCTAGGCGTATAAGATTGTAACTGGCGGGGCGCCCAAATAGAAATACCTCCGAATCAGGCTCAAGTCAGACAGGAAATGGGATTTAGGTACGGCTATCTACGCGCTAAGACGGAACATCAAGCTGCCCAGCCTTAAATACGTCGGCGCCCCCAACACCACCGTCATGGTCAGCGAACCCTACGCCTTCCACGAGCCTAGCCTCAAAAGCAGGCCCCAAGGTTTCGCGGAGATCGTCCGGGCCAGGTTCCGCAGAGGAATGAGCCATGAAAGCACCAAGAGCATTAACCATATGTTTCATAGCCGTCTTACTGTCAGTCAGCTGTAGTGAAACTTCCCGACCAAGCAGTTACGAGTGTATCGGAGAGCCCTGTCCAGGTCTTGATACATCTGTTCCTACGATTGGGACGGCAGTATCATCAGCTTTAGCCACGTACGAGCATCCTGGATTTAAGGCCACAGACGAAGTCTGGGCAGATCGTTGTAGGAAGAACCCCGATTACCGTACTGACGTAGTAAAAAACATGCCCTCCGGGTCTAGTTGCAATGATCTTGGCGCTAAAGAGTAACGATCGTCAAAGCATAAAATTTCTAGATGACTTGGGAGGCGCGAAGTAGACCCAACTCTTCAATCGAAAGACCCAACTCGCCGCCGATTATCTCTGAGTTGTGCTCGCCTAATGCCGGGGCCGCCTTGCTGCCCTCCATGGGGTTCACCCCGTCCATCAGGAAACCTGGACCCGGGTATTTTAGGCTTCCCGCTTCCGGATGGTCCATCTCCACGAAATAGCTTCGCTCGGCTAGATGGGGTGAGCTTACCACTTGCTGGGGATTCTGGACCAACCCTATGACCAATCCCCGGGTCATGGTTTCCCGCATCAGGTCCAGGTTATTCCACCGGGCCAGCGTCGGGGCCACCAGTCTGTGGAGTTCTTCCCAATTCTCCATGCGGCTCTGCCGGGTAGCGAATTTTGGATCCAGCAACTTCGGTTCCTCGAGAAACTCGGACCAGGCCTCCATCGGTCGCCCTCCGGTGCCGGCGGTGGTCAATGTCACTTCGCCGTCTTTGGTGGACAGGTGCATCCCGTCCATCACATTTCCATCGCTTCCCCCGCGTTTGGGGCTCCGGCCTGTGAAACTGTAAGGATGGATCAAGCCAGAGGGGGTGCTAACGGCGGCTTCCATGGTGGACAGGTCTATGTGCTGACCTTCCCCGGATTGCTGGCGGTGGAGGAGCGCAGCCATTATGGCGATGGCTCCGTTCCGGGCGGCGGTGATTTCCATCTGCTCCAGGGCTGTCCCCATGGGAGGGCGATCCTCTGAACCGGTCACTGCGTGGAGGAAGCCTCCCAATGCTTGGACCACCAGGTCTCCGCCCCGGTAGTCCCGGTAAGGGCCAGTCTGGCCGAAATATGTAACGGAGGAGACGACCAATCCGGGATTTGTTTCTCTCAAGACCTGGTATCCCAAGCCCAGGCTTTCCAGATGTCCCGGTGGATAGCTTTCAATCAGGACGTCCGCATCTGCCACCAGTCGCAGCAGCAACTCACGGCCAAGGGCTTGTTCGATGTCTAAAGTAATCCCCCTCTTGTTTGTGTTGAAAGCCAAGAAAATAGTGGAGCCCTCAATGTCGGGGACGCCATTTATGAAAGGCGGTTCCCGGCGCGCTGTATCGCCCCAGCCAGGCGGTTCCACTTTGACGGTATCAGCACCCTGGTCGGCCAGCAACTTCGCGCAGAAAGCCCCTGACAGGTTGTTGGCCACTTCTAATACCTTTATATCCGATAAGATATCCATTTCCGTCAAAACCTTAAAATTCTATGGAGAATCGCCTTCCCACCGTATTTGGCTTGCCGTCCGTTATAATCGCCCCGCTTGAGCCTTGAGCAGTTACGCCCTAGGGTGGAGTTTCGGTGGGTAGTGGTTGGGTGAAGATTACCCCTTCGTTGGCCATGGTGGCGATCTCCTCATCGGACAATCCGGCAACATCCCGCAGCGTTTCCACATTGTGCTCACCGAGGGCCGCCACATGACGGATGGTAAAGGGGATTTGCGGCATACGGAAAGGACGACCGGCATATTTCTGTTTGCCGGCATGAGGTGCATTGACGTTTTCGAACTCCTCTATGTAACCTCGATCCTTTAGATGAGGATTCGCCACTAGGTCCTCAGCGGTTAACACCGCACCTGCGGCAACGCCATTAATTTGAAGGTGGTTCATTAAATCTTGGTCGTCTTTGGTTTGGGTCCAATCTGCCAAAAGATCGCCCAAGTGGTGGCGGTGGCGCCAGCGGCCTTGAGCCGTGTCGAAGCGAGGATCGGCTGCCCAGAGCGGCTCATCCATAGCCTGTCTTAGCCTCTGCCATTCTTCATCGCTCGACACTGCGATGGCTATCCAACGGTCGAAACCGCGGCAGGGGAAGACGTTGTGGGGCGACTTCCACATATGGCCACAACCCAGACGAGAGCGAGTAATTCCGCGCTGGGTTTCCAGAATTGCGGGGCCGATGGCCGACACGCCCGTTTCCTGCATGGTGAGGTCGATGCGCATTCCTTTACCAGTTTTGTTGCGTTGATACAGCGCCAGCAATAGGGCATAGGCCACGTTGTTGCCCACCGAATGGTCCATGTAGTTATTGCTGGCCCGATGGGACGGACCATTTTCGTAACCAGTGAGGTAAGACATACCGCAGGAGGCATCCACCGTACGGGCTCGAGAGCCGGCCCTTCGCCACGGTCCGGTATAGCCATAGGCCGTGGAACTCAAGGTGATGATCTTCGGATTTAGCTTGGCCAGGCTCTCATGATCAAAGCCGAACCGCTCCATGGTGCCAGGCCGGAAGTTATCGGTAACGATGTCGCAATTTTGAGCGAGCTTGAGAAAAGCCTCCTTGCCCTGGGGAGCGGTCACGTCCAGACCGAGGCTCTGCTTGTTGCGAGTGCCAAAGTAGGCCAGATTGCCCCCTTCGTTCCACCATTCCTGGGAGGGCTTCCCGTCTGGGAACGGCCCTGCCTTGCGGTCTTGGAGATGGGCCAAGCTTTCCACGCGAATGACCTGAGCACCCAGGTCAGCCAGGAAAGAGGTTCCCCAAGGCAACGCGTGAACCTGTTCCAAGGTGAGGACGCGAACACCCTCTAGGATTCGATTTTGCGGCATATTGGCTCTCAAATGAGCGAGTCCGACTGTGAGCTCGTCTCCGGCCTGTGATCAATGGCCCGAAAAGGAAATCCCACTTCCGATTAGAAAAGGGATAGTTGATGAAGTTGTTTAGCTGGGGTGCTTGCCGAACATCATCCAACCGCCACTACTGGGCGTGGTGAAGGCCGCCAACGCAGTTTCGGCTCGTACCGTGACCTGCCGTGGGCCCGCCGATCCGCGAAGCTGTTCGATACTGTCGGTATACATGGCGGTGCGGGTACGGCCGTTCCCCAGATTGCCACCGCTGGAGCTGAAAGGATGCGGACCCTCCACTCTAATGTCGTCCGCGTAAAAGGCGAAAGCGTCTCCTCTATTTACACCGTGCCACTGGAAGGCCTCCAGAAAAAACTGAGACATTACGGAGTAACCGTCATAAGGGTTAAAAATATCAACATCTGCAGGACCTAGTCCGGCACCTTCATACATTCTCCGGGCGGCGCGGTCCGTCCAGTCTTCTATCTCGTCTAAATCCGGTTGGGTGGTGCGCTGTGTGAAATTATGCTGGGAATGGTTGAGTACGTACACTGGTGGTTGCCGCATATCCCGAGCGCGCTCGGCAGTGGTGACCAGGTAGGCAGCCGAGGCGTTGACCGGCCTATCACAATCAAATATCCGGAGCGGATTCAGAATATACCTGGAATTCACGTAATCCTCGTCGGTAAGTTGAACCATCCCACTCGAGGCATTGTAGCCCCATGGGGTCAAAAGTCCGTTTCGGTGTTGGTTGATCACAAAAGGGGCCAGGTCGTCGTGGGTCCCACCGTATTTTAGGCAATACTGATTGTGAGGGAAGATGTTGATGAAGTCGTTGCCTCCGTGGTTCCCCCAGGGGACCGTCCATTGCCGGGCCTCTTTTGCATAGTCCTCCGCGTTCTCGCCACCGCGGCGATACCTGCCTTCTAGGTTCCCTGTTGGGTATATCACCAAACAGGTGGTGCAAAGCCCATCGCCCACGGACTGGGCCGCAAGACCCATCATTTCACCGATGGTGGGTACGTTGGACGGGGCGTATTTTACGTTAGGCATCTCCATCTGTTTGACAAGCCATTCGGCGTTTATCAGGGTAAGGCCCCATTCAGAATCGTAGGGAGCGTCGAAGTAGGGCCGCGGTGCCCAGGTGGACGAGGCGCCTCCGCTATTGCCAGCGATATGACTATCGCAGCAGATGACCCCATCGATCTGGTCTGGGGTAACTCCTGCGTCCTCCATGGCCAGATCACAGGCGAGCATAGAGTATGCGCCCAGGGTTTTATCCATGGATGTCTCGTCCCAGCGTCGGTCAACGGGGGAATGACCGAATCCAGCCACCGCTACCATGCCCCGGTGCTCCCAGACCCCCATCCCGTCTGTATTTCTTCGCCACTCATATGGAGTTTGCGTAGCCATCACTCACCTATTCTCATTACAAGAGTCTTTGGAATGGGCCGGCTGGTTAACCCACCACCTGCCATTCGTGGATCAGTTGGTCCGGCCCAACCTCTTCAAAAATCACTTGGACAGCAGCCCCCACGGGGACTTCGTAAGGTGGAACTCCCGGAAGGTTGGAGTAAAAATTAATGCTCGGGTCTTGGTCCAGGGTTATTAGAACCAAGTTATAGGGCTGATCAGGCATACGCCGGTTCAGCCGGCCATCCTCTATCACGATATAGGTAGATACGTGACCTCTCCCTTCCACATCCTTCCATTCCAGCTTCTCCGCCGAACCGCAGGACAAGCATGCCTGCCGCGGTGGGTATTGGAGCCTGTCGCAAACGGTACAATTTTGCAACAACAACCGTTTCTCGTTGACGGCGTCCCAAAAAGGCTTGCTCAACTCATCGGGAACCGGGATTATCTTGGGCATTTCCCCTCCTGATTATTCTTTAAATGTTAAGACAGAACCCTGGTCTAGTCCAATTCAGACCCACGTGTGGATTCCATTGGGTGATTGCTGAACCTTGATTGCCCTCACCAACTGCGCCTTGCGCTTCGGCCACATGAGAGAAAGTCAATCAGCGATCGTGTCGTCGCTATTATCTGAACTCGGAACTTGTGCCAACGCCACCTACGAAGCCGTACCCTTAATTTACAACACGACTTAATAATTCCCATACTAATATTACTCTCAAATCCTTTGCCTTGGTCAGGCACCATGAGCATCGAGGAGGACTTCCAAAACCTACCCCTTCGATACCGGGAACTGTACCTACGATTCCGGAGGGAGCACGATCTATGTAGTGAGGCTATGATGCCCCATCTGGAGTACCGCATTGACCTAGATTTCGAGTGGTCGCCCGGGAGGGCCACCAATGCCTGACCGGAGACAGATCAGCGTTTGATGCCTACGTCTCTTTCTCATCTGATGGTAATAAACGGAGAACATTGTTCATGCCAGACGACCCGATAGCTGAAGCCCCAGAAGTCGAATTACATCGACGTTTTGATGCCCTGGGAACGTAATTTTCTAGAAATAATACCTAGACACCATCTCTGCAACGCACGCCGGTTTTTCTTGTCCTTCGATTTCTATGGTTACTTCCCCTACAACCTGAAAGCACTCGTCGTTGATCTTGTCGACGCCCACTAACTTGGTACGGGTCCTAACATTGGAGCCCGAGGTCACGGGATTTGGGAAACGGACCCGGTTCAGGCCATAATTTATTGCGAGTTTTAAACCTGGGTAGGCTGGTTCCATAGCGTCAACCATTCCACCGAGGTGTGGTATCAAAGACAATGTCAAAAAACCGTGGGCGACAGTGCTTCCAAATGGAGATTCTGTTGTCGCTCGATTGACGTCGACATGAATCCACTGGTGGTCTTTTGTTACGTCAGCAAACCCCTGGATCATGCTTTGATCCACGTTCAGCCAATCGCTTAAACGAGTTTCCTCTCCCAACTTCTTGGTAATCTCTTCCACTAAATCGTCAACGGCCATCTCAC
>UINC01000255.1_pt2 | contig 41234 bp, 44 predicted proteins | sample 5385821 | NCBI WGS metagenome assembly UINC01 (sample SAMEA4666929, study PRJEB26691) | marine metagenome | isolation source: Pacific Ocean | place: Pacific Ocean | collected 2011-10-13 | reverse complement strand
GCCGGAGAAACCGGGCTACATCACGGTGTAGGCGTGAAATGCAACAAAAAGGGCCGGAGATGTAGCCCGGTTTCTCCGGCCCTTTGATCTGCGCTATGATTGGTTTGTCTAGAGCTGGTCCACGCTGATGTCCGATTTCGGGACACCATCACTGGCAGGTTGGTCTTGCTTTAGGGCCTCGGCCAGGCGTGCCACCTCTTTTTGATATGTTTCACGATCATCTTTCTGACCGGCTAGATTGAAGACAACATGTTCAGTGGAGAGGTTTCTGGCGGTCCGCACTTTTGGATCAGTGAGGGTGTCGTCGACCGCTCCCAGAAACAGACTCCAAGTCTCGGTGGAAAGCTGCATCTGCTTAGCATGGGTTAGGTCGTTCAGTATCGCCTCGGCTTCCAAAGAGGCAGCCGACCCCAGCACCACCATCTTGTTGTAGTCCCTTAGCCATCGTTCGATCTCTTCTTGGTCGGAAGCGCTATGGCGGTCCACAAGCGCGTTGCCTCGCACCTCTTCAGAGAAGACCCAGCAACGCACCCCCTGAGCTCTGAGGTCATCACGCAGCGTCTTGGCAAATTCCTGATCTCCATCGATGCAGGCTATGAAAACCTCCCGCAAGCTGGTGGCGTCGTCTTTGGCGGCGCCCAGGAACCCGGCAGCTGCGGAGGGCAAGCCGGCACCCATCAAGAACGACTCCGGGATCTGACCGTGGGAACGGAACAGTGTGTCTAAGCCAATGGTGGTCGGCGCGTCATGCCGGACCAGGTCCAGGCCCTTAGCGCCGCTGAGGTCGCAGTCTTGAAAGATGGAATAACCGAACAGACTGCCGGTCAAGTCGGTGCCCGATAAATTCACACCCCAGAATTGGGTCTGAAAGAAGTCGCTATTGGTGCATTTTGCATTGGTCATGTTGGCACGAACCAGTGAAGCTCCGGCAAAACTTGCTCCCGTCAGGTCGGCGTCGGTCAGGTTCGCGCCGGCCAGACTGGCCCTGGAGAGGTTTGCGTTGACCAAATTCGCCCCGGATAGGTCGGCTTCAGAAAGGACCGCGCGGTCCAAGTCGGCTTCCGACAGGTCCGCGCCGCGAAGGTCTGCACCTCGCAGATTGGCGCCGTTCATCCTAGCACGGGTAAGGTTGGCCTCCCTAAGATTGGCGTGGTAGAGATGGCATGGGTTCAAAAAACAACCAGACAGGTTGGCCCGTTGCAACACCGCGCCCATCAGATCAGAGTCTCGGACGTCGGCGCCGCTGATGTCTACTTGGGGCGCTCGAACGTAGCTCATGTAAGCCGCGTTCAAGTCCAGGCTTTCGTCGGGATTGGCTTCCCGCCAGCGGGCTACGTGGTCGCGGCCTCGCTTAACGAGTTGAACATGCTCCATATTCGCCATGGTATTTGCTCCAGACTAGATTCAATTGGGGCCGAGTTGGACCGGGAACCGGCGTCTTAGCCTCTGGTCTTAATGATCGCCCGTTTGTGGGTGCCGTCACCAATCTTGCGGTCGGCGTCGTAAGCCTCAACCTGGAAGGTCAATCGATTGCGGTCAATCTCTATCAGCTCCGCGTGGGCGATGATGGTCGCGCCGATGTCCGAGGCCGCCAGATGACGTATGTTGACTTCGATGCCCACCGAGACTTCACTCTCTTCCAAATTGCCGTTCACTACAGCGGAGGAAGCCTGTTCCATAAGCTGAATCATCGCGGGGGTACTGAATTTCTTCACATGGGGCGCAACGTTATGCTCACAGACCAATGTCTCTTGTTGGCCTTTCATGCCTAGGCTGATACCGGGGCTAGCCATGGTGTCTGCCCTCCGTTTCACTCTTGAGGTGGACTATTTTTGCTCGCAGCCGCTAAAGGCTTAGAGCCTGCGCCCACACATGATAGCAGATAGCGCGCCAGGCGCAATCCACGCCTTGGCCCATGCTCATTTCCACGCCGATCAACACACCGGTTTTAACCCTCAGCCGCAACGCCTATAATATTAGTAGCACTCCGCAACCCCATGGATTTTTTATGCCCGCCAAACGAGATTTTCTTTCAGTTACCGACATCACTCCGGATGAGACTTTGGACCTGCTCAATAAGGCCAGGGGAACCAAGTCGTCGTCCAATGGCGGGTACTCCGGGAAGCCATTGGACGGAAAATCGGTGGCTCTCTTGTTCGACAAGCCGTCCCTCCGAACCAGGGTTAGCTTCCAGGTGGGCATCCAAGAATTGGGCGGGTACTCAGTGTTTCTGGGCAAGGAAGAGGTGGGGCTAGGCGGCCGGGAGCCGGTTTCAGACGTTGCAAAGGTGCTCTCCGGTTACGTGGACTGTATCGTGGCCCGGATATCCGACCACGAGCTTATGCAGGCTTTGGCAAAGCATGCCAACGTGCCAGTGGTTAACGCACTTTCCGACCGTGAGCACCCCTGCCAGATCATGGCCGACCTGCTCACGATCTACGAGTATAAAGAAGCCCTAGATGGACTGAGCCTAGCGTATGTGGGCGACGGTAATAACGTGGCCCGAAGTCTGTGTTTGGCGCTGCCCGCCGTGGGCATGAGTTTCACCAGCGCCTCGCCCCAGGGTTATAATCTTGATGAGGCTTCGGTGAAAAAGGCCCGCGTCCGCGCCACCGGCCCATCGGTACAGGTCCGGACTCTGAAGGACCCGGCGGAAGCGGTGGCCGGAGCCGATGTGGTGTATACGGACGTCTGGGCTAGCATGGGTCAGGAAGGGGAAGCCGAGGCCCGAAAGTCGGCCTTCGATGGCTACACCGTCGACCCATCATTGATGGAGCACGCCAACACCGGAGCGCTGTTCATGCACGACATGCCCGCCCACTACGGCGAAGAAGTAACCGAAGGCATGCTTGATCATCCCCAGTCGGTGGCCTTCCCCCAGGCACACAACCGGCTGCACGCACAAAAAACAATCTTGGAATTTCTACTCTCCGGGAACTGAGTCCAGCCTACCGCAGGACCCAGACCTCAAAATGGTTTTGGTGTCGAATTGGCAATTCCCATAGTGGCAATCATCGGTCGGCCCAACGTCGGCAAATCGTCCCTGTTTAACCGGATCATTGGACGCAGGCAAGCTATCGTCAGCGAAGTTGCGGGGACCACCCGTGACCGGTTGATGGCAGATGCCTGGTGGGACGATTATCATTTCATCCTACTGGACACCGGCGGACTGGAGTCTAACCCCGAAGGCGTAATTAGGCAGCTGGTCCAAGAGCAAGCCGAGATGGCGGTGACCGATGCCGATGTAATCATCCTCATGACGGACGTTGTCGATGGCATGACTCCCTCGGATGTAGAGGCCGCCGAGATGTTGCGGTTCACCAAGAAACCGGTGGTGCTAGCCGTCAACAAGGTGGACAACGACACTCGGGAGTTTGGCGCACCCGAGTTCTACGGCCTGGGCATGGGCGACCCAGAGCCCATCAGCGCCTTCCACAACTATGGCATCCACAGCCTGATGGAGCGGGTCACCGCCAACATGGAGCGCGACCCAACGGCGATGTACGAGGACCTTGAGCAGCTTGATGACACCGCTCCTGTCTTTCAGCATGGGGCGCTAAACCTGGCCATCGTAGGCCGGACCAACGTGGGCAAATCCAGCCTGCTGAATGCCATTTTGGGGCAGGAACGGTCCATCGTCAGCGACGTGGCCGGCACCACCAGAGACGCCCTGGACACCGAGATCACTTACAACGGACGGGATGTTGTAGTGATCGACACCGCCGGCATCCGCCGCCCCGGCCAGGTATCCAAAGGAATCGAGAAATACAGCGTGATCCGGGCCGTTGGTGCGGTGAACCGCAGCGATATCACGGTCTTGGTGACCGACGCCTCTGAGCAGGCCACCGCCCAAGACGCCCACATCGCCGGCCTGGCCTGGGAGATCTGCCGTGGGCTGATCGTGGTGATCAACAAATGGGACCTGTTTGCCGATAAAGGCGTCGGCGCACGTTACCGCGCTGCGGCCACCGTGCGGGAGCGGCTCCATTTCATGCCCTATGTGCCCATCCTCTTCACATCGGCGCTAGAGGGTGAGGGCATCAAAACCCTGATGGACACCGCCCAAGACCTCTGGACCGAACGCATGAGACTGATACGCTCGCGAGACCTACAATTCATGCTGGCCGACGCCCTGGCTGACCACGCGCCACCGGTGGTCAGGAAGCACCGGGGGCAGCGGGTCCAGATCAACCGGCTACAGCAGGTTGGAATAAATCCACCCACCTTCCTTTTTACGGTCAACGACCCTCAACTGGTACACTACACGTACCAACGCTATCTCGAAAACAAGATACGCGACACCTTCGGTTTCGACCGCACCCATCTGAAACTAGTGTTCCGGACCAGATAGCCCCCGGTAAGGGGGCCGGTCCCGACATTCATGGCACGATGAACAGCCCCCCCAAATCAATCATCATTCAGGCGATAGCCATACCATTGATCGTCGCTGGAGTGATTGTCGTCCCCTTAACCATGGACGGCCAATCAGAACCGGCCCAATACAGCGTCGTGATGCCGCTTGCCTATCTATTTGGGTCCATCTCCTGGGGCTACATGCTGTTGCAATTAAAGATGGGCGTGGATGTGAGGGAATACGGAAGCGGGCGCACCGGAATGTCCAACGTCCTGCGCACCGGCGGAGTCAAATCGGCCGCCGTTGTTTTAACCCTGGACATCGCGAAGGGTGTTGTTGCGGTATTCATCGCTAGGTCCGTGATAGACACCGCCGCCGCCGAAGTATCCGCCGGGCTGATCGTTTTGGTCGGCCACAATTGGCCGGTGTTCTTGCAGTTCAAGGGAGGCCGGGGCATCCTCACCGCGCTGGGGGGCTTGGCGTTGATGGTCCCGGTTGCCGCACTGATCGCAACCGCCACGTTCCTGACCGTCACCGCCGTGAGCCGGTACATCTCTCTGGGCTCGGTGATTGGCGTGATAATCGGGGCGGTGACCATCCTGGCCCTGGCGTTAGCCGACGTAAACTCCGACACCTACATGATCTATGGATTCATCGCCTGCGCTATGATCGTCTGGCAACATCGGGACAACCTGCAGAGGATCCGCGACGGCAATGAGCGCCGGTTGGGCCAATCCGCGACCAAAGTGGAGTAATCCACTAACGCCCCGCCTCGACTCCTGCATTTTTTCCCAATAGACTAAAGTTGTTCGATTTTGGGGCTATTTTGCGGATTTCTCTGGCGGTTTCTAATTGATCGGTCAAACGGCAATCATCGGCGCGACCACCTGGGGTACGACTCTGGGCATCTTATTGGCCCAGAACGGAGTCCCGGTCTCCCTGTTGACCCGCTCCGAGTCGGAAGCCCAGACCCTCACTTCCCAAGGGCGCAATGCCCGGTTCCTTCCCGACGCTCCGTTCCCAGATAGCTTGAGCGTGACCAGCGAGCCAGAGTCGGCCTTGCGGCAGAGCAGTCTGGTGATCATCGCCGTGCCCTCGGATCGGATGCGGGAGAATGTTCAGCGCATCGAGTCGCATCTCCAGCCTGGCGCCATCATCCTCAGCGCCACCAAGGGCTTGGAACTCCCAACTGCCCAGCGGATGAGCCAGGTGCTGGAAGACGAACTGCCGGCCAACCTCCACTCAGGCATCTGCGTTCTTTCCGGGCCCAACCTGGCCAAGGAGATCGTGCAGGGCAAACTAGCCTCGACGGTGATCGCCAGCCAAAACCCGGATGCGTCCCAGACGGCGCAAGCCGCACTCATGTCGAATAATTTCCGGGTCTACACCAGCAGAGATGTCCTGGGTGTTGAGCTTGCCGGGGCTTTGAAAAACATCGTGGCCTTGGGCGCGGGGATCGGCGACGGGATGGAAGCCGGAGAGAACGCCAAGGCCGCCTTCCTCACCCGGGGCCTGGCCGAAATGACCCGCCTGGGCGTCGCTGCTGGGGCGGACCCCATGACCTTTGCCGGACTCGCTGGAATTGGAGATGTGGTTGCCACCTGTTCCAGCCGCCTCAGCCGCAACCGCTACGTGGGCGAACAACTAACGAGAGGACAGTCTTGGGCCGATATTCGGGCGTCCATGGACAACGTGGCCGAAGGCGTGAATGCCACCCAGGCTGCGCTGGTCTTGGCCAAGGAATTAGACGTGGAGATGCCCATTGCCGAGATGGCCTCGCGGGTGCTGTTCGACGGACTACCGCCCCATCAAGCCATGGCCGAGTTGATGTCCCGGCCGGCGCGTTCGGAGCGGTAACTAGAAAGCTATCTAATCTGCCCCGGCCCCAATTCCGGCATCTTCTCCAGCAGCCACGCAGCAGCCACCCTCCGGTGACAGGGCTCTCCCTCCGGCTCAAAGCAGAGAAGAGTAAAATCTTCCTCCGGCTTTAGCGAACCAAGCCACTCCTGGAAATCCGCTTCCCAGTTGTAGTTGGTCTGAAGCTCTTCGCGGTACCGGTCGGTGAGGCCAGCGAAGTCTAGGTCTTTGTCCCGGTATGCGATCAACAATTGGCGAGACGGGTACAAAAAAGGCTGGGTCTCCCATCGCGTCGTCTGGCCCCGGGGGTGGGCCCTTGAGATCCTATAGGCAATGCCCTGCCAGTGCTCCGGGTGGTAAAAACTGGCGGTGTATAACACTTACTCGTTCCCGGCGCCGGCGCCCATGGTCTCAGGCCGCCACAGTGTCTGACGGAAAACGAACAGCGCCGCCCCAAAGATTATTACGCTGACGTAGGTTATGGCGCGGTCTACTAAGACAAGTGCGGCGGCTGAGGTGGCGCTCAGACTGGAAAGCCGCACTGCCAACCCGCCAACGCCCGACTCCACAGCTCCGACTCCACCTGGAGTCGGCACCAAGGTCAGTAACGAGTTCGCCAGTGTTAAGAATACGACCAAGGCCAAGCCGATATCGAACCCCAACGCCCCAACAACCAGTAACATCCTTGCGATCTCGGCCGCCCAGCCCATCAGCCCCCATACCGTGACCATGGGGATTCGCTGGAAGCTGCCCATGGTGCCCTGATGGAGTCGCTCGTAGCGGAGCGCCAACCAGGGAGGCATACGCCTCAACAGAAGGCCTCTGGCCCAGGTCATGGCCACCAGGATAACTGCCAAGCCCACGACCAGAGACACGACTAAGCCCAGAGCTATCCAGGTTATGCTGTCCCCGCGGTTCAACAGAAACGGCACGGCGGCGATCATCAACAGCGCCACCAAAACCGTATCCAAAGACCGCTCGGCCAGGATGGTGCCGATGGTCCGGGAGAAAGAACCGTTCTGCTCGTCCCGGTAAAGATAGGCCCTATAGGCATCCCCCAACCGGAGCCAGCTGACTGAATTTGCCAACCAGCCCAAGAGCACCAATTGGCTGCAGTAAAGCACGCCCGGAACCGAAGCTCCCGGAGCGGCAACGTTCTGCAACAATAACCGCCAGCGTATACCCCGGAAGATGAACGTGGAGTAATGAACCACAAATGCCAAAACAAGATACCAAGGGTTTGCGCCCTTGACCCGGTCCCAAGTTGAACCAAGGTCAACATCGAACCGGGTGATGACGAAAACAAGGAAGAGGGCTGCCAACGCCACTGAAATGATGGCCGGCAAGGACAATACCCGCCGCAAAATCGACTGCGCCGCGGACGGCGCACCGCCATCGGGCCCGTTTTGTTCCTCGCGAGATTCTTGGTATTGGTCCTCGCCCATAAACTTAAGAGGCAGGTTGCCCTGGGTCGGCCGGCCCAGGCTGCAACATCACTAGCGAAGCTGCTTCGGCAGGTTGAACGTAATGTCTTCATCTACGCCAGACACCATCGTCACCTTTTCCGGCACCAGTTTTTCAATAACGCTCTCAACCAGCACCTCAGGGGTCGAGGCGCCGGAGGTGATACCTACCTTGTCTTTGCCCTCCAGCCATGAAGGGTCTATCTCTTCCGGCCCGTTGATCAGATAAGATTCCACGCCAAGAGATTCAGCCACTTCCCGAAGGCGATTACAGTTCGAGCTGTTCTCCGCACCGATCACCAGAACAAGGTCAACGCTGCCGGCCATCTTGGTGACGGCGTCCTGCCTGTTGGTGGTGGCATAACAGATGTCATTGCGGACCACGGCATCAGGAAACTTCTCTCTGATGGCATCTATGGCTTGGGCAGTGTCGCCTACCGATAAGGTCGTCTGGGTCAGTACAGCCACTTCTTGATCCGCGTCCCAGGCGGATAGTTCATCGTAAGAGGCGTCGTCGATCAGGGTCATTTCCACCTGGCCCATCGTGCCTCTGACTTCCTGATGGCCTTTATGCCCCACCAATACCACTTTTTTACCTTCACGGCGGTACTTTTTGGCTTCATTGTGAACCTTGGTGACCAATGGGCAGACAGCGTCTATCACCTTTAGATTTCGGGCCTTGGCCTTCTCAAAATCCTCGGGCGGGGAGCCGTGGGCTGAAAATACCACTAAGGAGTCCTCAGGAATCTCATCAACATCTTCCACCGTTATAGCGCCCCTGCGCTCCAGGTCGTTGACCACGTAGGGGTTATGGACGATCTGGTGTTTCACGTAGACCGGAGGGCCATACTTCCTCAGGCAGATATCGACCACGTCGATGGCCCGAACTACTCCGGCGCAAAATCCTCTAGGCGAACTGAGTAAGACCTCCACGGTCTATCCTCCTATCTTGAACCGGGCATGGGTAGGCGGCGCCCGGTATCTAAACGGTAGCTAACCGGTTAGCCCCGGTTGCTAGCCCGGTGGGAATCAATCATAGCGTATGCGCCGATTTTTGACACGTTTTCGAGATTCGTCGAAATTGGCTGATTCCGGCTTTTCCAGTCTCAAACCCTATGCTATAATTTTGCTTACCCCAGTCCAACCCCAGCAAAGCCATGCCCGATTACAAGCACATAATTCTAAAAAAAGACCCTGCCGAACACATAGCTAGGTTGACAATCAACCGGCCAGAACGCAGAAACGCCCTCAACGACGACGCGACCGACGAGATGGGCCAAGCTATCGACGACGTAGCGGCGGACGACGATATCCGGGTCTTGATTCTCACCGGTGTCGGGCAAGCATTCTGCGCCGGCGGCGACTTAAACGCCCTCAAAGGCGGTAGCGACCCCGGCATGTGGGTCTCGGAAAACACGGATGACATCCGCCGTAGCTTCGGATTGGCCCAAAGAATAATCCTGGGGCTGCAACGCATGGAGAAACCGGTCATCGCCATGATCAACGGCACGGCCGTGGGGGCCGGGTTCGACATTGCTTGTGCCTGCGACATCAGGATCGCTTCCCCGAAGGCCCGGTTCATGGTGGCCTATGTCCGCATAGGTCTGTTCCCCGGATTTGGGGGCACCTGGCTTCTTCCGAGAGCATTGGGCAGTATGGGCAAGGCGGCGGAACTGCTCTTCACCGGCGATTTCATGGAGGCCGATGAAGGCTACCGACTGGGCTTCTTAAACCGTTTGGTTGACGAGGAAGAATTAGAGTCGACTACAATGGAGATGGCTCGGAAGATTGCCGCCGGTCCGCCCATAGCCATCCGGCTTTCAAAGCTGATGCTCTACAAAGGTCTGGAGTTTGACCTGGAAACGGCCTTGAAGATGGCGGCAGCGGCGGAGACAATCACTCTGACCTCGTATGACCACGGGGAGGGGACCCAGGCGATCCGGGAATCCCGAAAACCATTTTATGAGGGCCGTTAATGAACCCAATCCTCGACGAGCTAAAGGTATTCACCGGAAATGGGCATCCTGAATTAGCCCAGTCCGTGTGTGAGTACCTGGACATCCCCCTGGGACAGGCCGAGGTATTCAAATTCGCCAACGACAACTCCTTTGTTCAGATTCGCGAGAACATCCGGCAGCGTGATGTCTTCATAATCCAGCCTACCTGTTACCCGGTCAATGACAACCTCATGGAACTGTTGATCATGATCGACGCATTCAAACGGGCGTCGGCGGGCCGAATCACTGCCGTGGTCCCCTATTACGGGTACGGCCGGACCGATAAAAAAGACCAACCCCGCGTACCGATTACCGCCCGTCTGGTGGCGGACCTCCTCACCGCCGCCGGCGCCGACCGACTCCTGACCGTCGACCTGCACGCAGGCCAGATTCAAGGTTTCTTCAATATCCCCGTGGACGAACTGACCACCCTGCCGCTGATGGGCCAGCATTTCGCCGACAAGGAACTCCAAGACCTGGTGGTCGTGGCCGTGGACATCGGTATCAGCAAGAAGGCACGTGACATGGCCGAGCGACTTGGAGCCCCATTGGCCATCATCGAGAAACGCCGGACCGGAAACGACGACGAGAACGAGACCATGAACGTCATCGGTGATGTTGAAGGTAAGATCGCGCTAACCTTCGATGACGAGATAGACACTGGTGGAACCATCGTCAATGCCGCAAAGGCCCTCTCCGAGCAGGGCGTGAAAGAGGTCTACGCCTGCGTGACGCACCCGGTCCTCTCCCGAAACGCGGCCGAGCTGATGGCCAACAGCAAATTCAAAGAGGTGGTGGTCACCGACACCATCCCAATGTCAGCCGAGAAACGGAACGGGAAATTCACCGTTCTCTCCGTTGCGCCGCTTCTTGGCGAGGCCATCTACCGTATCCACAAAGGCCAGTCCGTCGGCGACCTATTCAAATAGGTCCCCCTCGATAACAATTCCCCTCTCCGGCGTATCTCATTTACTCCTGATTCGCGGTATAATTTGCCGTGGCCCGGCCAGCGTGTTACTTATGTAATCTCCAGCGTGTTTAGGAGGCCCTTTTCTCCATGTATGACCTGATTGTGAAATGCGGCACTGTCGTCGACCCGTCCCAAAACCTCCACGGCGTCACCGACGTTGCCATAGAAGACGGCAAGATCGCCAAGATTTCCGTGGACATCCCGGCGGAGGAATCCAAAAGAGTCGTTGAAGTTAAAGGCAAGGTCGTCATCCCCGGTATCATCGATCTGCACACCCACGTCTACTCCGGCGTCACCGACAACGGAGTCGATCCCGACATCGGCGGCGTCCGTGCTGGAGTCACAACCATGGTGGATGCGGGAAGCTCTGGGTGCGACACTTTTGCCGGGTTCCCGGCCCACATCATTCCCAACAGCGCCACTGAGATCATCTGCTTCCTTCACATCTGCCGGACCGGCCTGGCCACCAACCCAGACATCTTCAGTCCGGAAAGCATCAACCTGGACAAGACCATCGAGACCATCAAGGGCAGCAATGGCGTGATTACCGGCGTTAAAGCCCGGATGGTCTCCCCTGCCCTGGAGATTATGGGAATGGAGATGCCCAGGATGGCCAAACGGGCGGCCGTGGAAGCCGGAGTGCCGCTGATGGTCCACATCGGCGACACCCTAAAGCGCTACGACGCCGACGTGATCCGCGAACTGCTGCCCATCCTCGACAAAGGCGACATCGTGACTCATTACTTCACCGGCAACCCAGGAGGCGTGCTCGACAGCAACGGAAAGTTGGTTCCGGAGGCGAAAGAAGCCCATGACCGGGGCGTTTGGCTGGATACCGCCCACGGCCGGATGAATTTTACTTTTGACGTGGCTGAGAAAGTCCTGGACCAAGGCGTGCTGCCCCACTGCATCAGCACCGATCTTACGGTGCCGGGCCGGCAAATCACCGTCCACAGCATGACCGAGATGATGACCCGGTTCCTGGCTATGGGATTCACATTCGACCAGGTGGTAACCATGTCCACCGAGAATCCGGCCAAGGCCGTTCAAGTGGACGACCGCCTAGGCACCCTGGCTGTTGGCAAGCAAGCCGACCTATCGGTGCTGGAGATCAAGGACGGCGACTGGATGGTCTACGACATCGTGGGAGACGGCAAGAAGAGCGACAAAGCCGTTATCCCCGTGATGGCTATCAAGAAAGGCGAGATTTACGAAGCCGGGTGGGGCCCCCGACCCTGGGGCTGGGAGCCAGACACGGCGTAGGTTTGTCCCGTCGAGAAACGGAGGTTATGCGACGTAGGGGCACGGTAATGCCGTGCCCCTACCCAACTCACAGGCGCTTGATGCCCGTAGGCGCAGGTTTTTAGCCCGCCTTGCCATGAGGCCACCCGACCCCAAGATTCGAAACCATGTTCGGTTAGGTAAATCTATTCCAGGCTTGGAAACCGCAAACGGGGCGGGTCTAAGGCCCGCGCCTACGTTTTGGATCCCCCATCGGGCTTGATCTCCGGTTTGGACTCTGGCTTTTTCTTCCGCCTGCATAACGGCCGGGTCAAGTTTCTGATTTGGGAAGACAGGCTGAACCGGCGCTTGACGTTGTCGGCGATCATCGGCGCCACTTTCTGGTTGCCGACCACCAATGGGGCCATCCAGCCCCTGAGTTCCTTCATGGTGGGAGTTTTCTCTTCCCAGCTGGGCACCAGGCATCCCATGGGGTGCCAGCGCTTCTCTCTGCGAAAGCGAGTCATCACCGTGCCACCGGCCTCTACCACCGCCAAAGCCCCGCCGGCCATGTCCCAGAGCCTGGGAGCGCCGAACATGGCGTATTGCAGCACGCCCCGGGCCGTCATGGCCAACTCGTAGGCGATGCTGCCAGTTGTGCGCACCTCTCCAGCCTTCCCAGCCAACTTACCGGTGAATCCCTGGCCGACTCCGAAGTAGCCGGGTACACCGATCAAACGGCTGGGGACCGGCTCGTCGGATTCGTAGACTTTCACTGGCTCGTCATCGGCGAAACAGCCGCCGCCTTTGTGGCAATGGAGCACGAAACCACCATCATTGGTAGGCCAGGGCAAGTAGAGCGCGGCAGCCATGGGCCAACCCCGGTACAGCACGCCTATGGAAGAAGCGAAAACCGGCAGCCCGTTCATGAAGTTGGTGGTGCCGTCCAGAGGGTCCAGCACCCAGAGGATGTCCTTGGCTGGCTCCTCGGACTCTTTCTCTTCCTTAGTGCCCTCTTCCCCTAGAATTCCATGCTCAGGGAAACGCTTGAGTATCTCGGCGGTCAGATATTCCTGGGTCTCTTTATCGGCGGCGGTGACTGGGTCGCGTTCGTGCTCGTCCTTGAACTCGACCTCTATCTTTTTGCCAAAGTGCTGCGCCAAGATGTGCCCAGCGCCACGGACGATCTCCACGGCGTGCTGCTCGATCTCTTCGGCCAGGGCGTCATCCCAAAGCTGCAAAACGCTACTCATCAGGCTCAATTTCGCCTGCCGGCGATGGGTTTCGAGTATAGCATGGGCCAGCTTCGGCTCCGCGCCTGCTATAATCCTCGTTGCTGCCTTCAGCAGGCAGACTCCAGACAAATAAATGACCCCGATCTACCGGGTATCAAGAGGACGAACCATGGACTTGGGACTGAAAGATAAAGTTGCCATCATCGGCGGGGCCAGCAAGGGGCTGGGCCGGGCCTCCGCTCAGGTGCTGGCCGAAGAGGGCGCCAAGGTCACGATCTGCAGCCGGACCAGCGCCGATTTGGAGAAAGCGGCCGATGAGATTCGCGAGTCCACCGGCGCCGAGGTCTTGACCTACGCCGCCGACCTAGACGAGCTATCTTCGGTTACCGGCCTGATCTCGGCCACCGTGGAACACTTCGGAGGGCTGGACATCTTGGTCAACAACTCCGGTGGACCCCCGCTGGCCCGATCGGTGGACGCCACCGAAGAACAGTGGGAGACCGCGGTGCACAGATCGCTAATCTTCTTTGGCCGCATGTGCCGGGAGAGCGTCCCTCACTTGAGAGCACGGGGCGGCGGCCGCATCATCAATATCCTGGCCAGCACGGTCTACAACCCTATCCCCAACCTAGCCCTTTCCGGCGCCACGCGCATGGGGGTCGTTGCCTATTCAAAAAGCCTGGCCGACGAAGTGGGCCGGGACGGTATCCTGGTGAACAACGTCTGCCCCGGTTCCATCCTCAGCGATCGCATGCTCTCCAACGTAACCTCGAGGGCCAAAGAATTAGGAATCAGCGTCGAGGACGCACTAGGCAACCGCGCCAAGGAAACTGCCTTGGGCCGCGTAGGAGAACCGGTGGAACTGGCCAACCTGGTGGCCTTCCTGGCTTCCGACAAGTCCACCTACATCACCGGCACTACCATCTTGGTTGATGGCGGGCTAGTGCGCTCAGTGATGTAGGAGCATGGCATTTGAACGCAGACATATCGAAGAACCCACGGACGCTGCTGGATTCATAGACCGAGGAAATCGGTACAGCCGTAACGGTGTGTACCACAAAGCCATCGATGACTACACCAAGGCCATCGAGTTGGAACCGGAATCAGCCGACGCCTTCTATAACCGCGGCTGCTCTTGGTACGAGGTGGACAAGCTGGACGATTCCATCGCCGACCTGACACGGGCCATCGAGTTGGACCCGCTCGCCGACCATTACTACGGACAACGCGCCTTGGTCTACATCTTCAACGACCAGCCGGACCTGGCTCAAGCCGACGAAGAAGTCTGCCAAGACCTGCGGATTCGCGCCCAAGAGGGGTGATTGCGGCACGGCGGGTTAAAAACCCACGCCTACGTGGCCCGTTGCGATTTCATGGAAAAACGTAGGGGCTCGGTAATGCCGAGCCCCTACGTTTTTGGTTTACGGTACCTGATTTAGGCTGCCGGTTTGAACAAAGGAACCGATATCTGGTCGGTGGCTCGTTGGAAGGTTACTTCCACGGCCATGCCGATGGATACGTCTTCAGGGTCACATTCCACGATGTTGGTGAACATGCGAACGCCTTCATCCAGTTCCACCAGTGCCAGTACGTAAGGACCGGTGTCGAAGCCTTGGGTCCGGTTCTGGTTAGTTACGGTGAAAGTCCAAACGGTACCCCGTCCTGAGGACGATATCCACTTAATCTCGCTGGACCAGCAGTTGGCGCAGATGCCCCGTGGGTACCACTGGTATTCGTTGCAGCTATCGCATTTCTGGATCAAGAGGACGCCGCGGCGGCACATGTCCCAGAAGGTCTTGGTCTCGCCGATGATTGTAGGCAGGGGTTTGTTCCAAGTGGTAGTCATGATCTAATCCCTCGCCAGGATGACTGTGCCGCCGCTGTGACGGGAGCCTAATGCCCCGCCGGTGCCGTGGCACAGAGCTATCTTGCAATCGGGCACCTGACGCTCCGTCCCCTCGAACTGGCCGCGGAGTTGGCGGGTGGCCTCCAGCAGCAAGAAGAGACCGCGCATACCAGGGTGGTTGGACGACAGCCCGCCGCCGTCAGTGTTGATGGGCAGTTCGCCGCCCAGACCGATACGGCCATTGAGGACGAACTGGCCGCCTTCGCCCTTCTCGCAGAATCCCAAATCTTCCAGCGTCTCCAGCACCGTGATGGTGAAGGAGTCGTAGATCATGGCCATATCGATGTCTTTCTGAGTTACGCCTGCCATCTCGAAGGCCGGCACGTGGCTCTGCTTAGCGGCGATGTACATCAGGTCGCGCTTGCCCGCGCCCTGGTGGGCCACCGCTTCACCGGCGCCGATTATCCAAACCGGCTTTTGTTTGCAGTTGCGGGCCAATTCAGGGGAGGCCACCACAACCGCGCCGCCCCCGTCTGTAATGACGCAGCAATCGTTGCGGTGCAGCGGGGTCGATACCACAGGCGAACGCATCACTTCGTCGACGGTGATAGGGTCGCGGAACAGCGCCTCCGGGTTCAGGCCGGCATGCCGGCGCATGGTCACGGCGATCTCGGCCAACTGCTCGGAAGTAGTCCCGTACAGGTGCATGTGACGTTGAGCGATCATTGCGTAGAGGCCGACGGTTGTGAGGCCGTAGAGCTCTTCAAAGCTGTCTGGAGAAGGATCCAGCCGGGGATGGCCTTGCCTGCTGATGCCGCCGGTGCCCACCGACACCCCTCCAGAGCGGGCCTGTGTGGCGTAGGTGATAACGGCGCAGTTGATGCGGCCGGCGTAAATGGCGTTCAACGCGTGGGAGAGGTGGAACTCGAAAGACCCGCCGCCCACGGTGGTGTTGTCCACCATCTTGGGATACATATTAAGGTAATCGGCCAGGTTCAGGCCGCTACTGCGGACCGACATGGAAGCGCAGAACAAGCCGTCAACGTCCTTCTTCTCTAGGCCGGCATCCTCCAGGGCCTTAATGATACTCTCGCCCTGGATCTGCTGTTCGCTCTTGTCCGGCGCGTACCGGGTGATGTGCTCGTGCACGCCGACGATCGCGGCCGCACGTCTCAGGTCTACCATTTGTTGGAACCCTCCCTCTTGGAGTCCGAGTAAATTCTTCTTCTGGTAACTTGATGGGGCGAATCGGGATAGGCTTAACGAGCCTTGGCAAATATCCGCCCCATTATCCCCGAGCATGACTGGGAACACAAGATAGGTAATGGAGTTGCCCCTCGGTGCGGCACATCGGTAGAGACAGCGAAACCCCCGGCAAATCCTCAAGGGTCATTGGCAAAATCAGCTCGATACTTGGCGGTGGATCAAACACGGTCAGACCTTCCCACCGCATCTCGTTACAGCTATAGTATTGCCGCGCAATCATGCGCACATGACCGCACGGCTAGGTTAGCCTGTGTGGCCAAAATATCAACAGGCCTAAAAGGGGGGTCTATGCTGGCAATCTTGGGAGGGACCGGGCCGGAAGGCAAGGGGCTGGCGCTACGCCTGGCAATGGCTGGAGAAACGCCGATCATCGGGTCGCGAGACGCCGCCCGAGGCGCTGCTGCTGCTGAAGAACTGGCCCAGTCTGCACCCGGTGTGACAATCAAGGGCTCGGATAACGCCGGTGCCGTGGCGGCCGCGAATGTGGTCTTCCTAGCATTCCCCTACGAGGGCCAACGCCCGGTTTTGGAAGACCTTGGCGCCGCCCTGAAAGGCAAGATCGTGGTCAGCGTCATTGCCCCCATGAAGTTTGAACGTGGCAAGGGCGCCATCGCCGTTGAAGTCGAGGCCGGTTCCGCGGCCGAGGAAGCGCAGGAGATGCTGCCCGATTCCCAGGTGGTGGCCGCCTTCCAAAACGCCAGCGCAGAGGAATTGCTGGATCCCAACGCAATCATGGAAGGCGATGTAGTAGTCTGCTCAGAACATCCTGAAGCCAAGAAATTGGTGATGAGGCTGGCCGATAAGATGAAAAACCTGCGGGGGGTGGACGGAGGCAACCTGGCGAACGCAAAATATGTGGAACAGATAACACCCCTGCTGGTGAATATTAACCGTATCTACAAAACCCACTCTAGTATCAAGATCGTGGGAATCTAACGCTCAGTCAAACCTAAATCAGAGAGGGAACATGCCAAGAGCAGTGATTGACCTGAATAGCCCCAGCGGCCTAGCGGCGGTAAAAGGACAGTGGAAATTTGCCCAGGGCCTAGTGCCCGGCGAGCCCAACGAAGGTTTGATATCGCAACTGGAAGGGTCTTCGGCCCGGCTTCCCGACTACGACGACTCAAACTGGGAGGTTTGCGCCGATCTGGGCAAGTGGGTCTCCCACGGTTTCTCGTTCGTTTGGTACCGGATCAACGTAACCTTCCCCGAGGCTGTGGACGGACACCCCACGGCCGGCGTTCGGGTCCAGTTCGAGACGTGTATCGATGACTACGGGGAGCTGTGGATCGATGGGGAGTGCAATCGGGACCGGGGCGCGGTGCAGGGGTTTAACGTGCCTCAGCGGGTGCTGATGACGGACGATGTGAAGCCTGGCGAGCAGCACTCCATCGCGCTATTGGCCGCCAATGCACCCATGGCCGCCCCTGGTGGCGCGGTTTTCGTTCGATACGCCAATCTGGCCTTCGAATGGCGTGAACCAGGGTATTAGGCTCTTTCTCAAGCTCTGGGAGAATCAGGACACGGAATCAGGACAATCGTTGTCTTGGGCCGGGCTGCGACCGTTCGTCCTCATCATCGTCGTCGTCATCGTCGTCGTAGCCAAGCACGCTATCCGACGGCTCGTACCCCATTGCCTCAAGGTCTATGCGCAGCTTTTTGCAAAAGACTGCGGCACTTTCATTGACGGGCAACGTGATTTCAACCATCCCGTCAGCCACCTTCTGGATGGAGCCGGGGTCTTCTTTGGTGAGTTCGACACGCACCGACTCGCGGTGTATCCCCAAGGCATCGGTAACATCAAAGATAGTCTCCATGTCTTCCATTGTGATCAGTTCTTCAGCCATCACCGTCGTCTCCGAACGATTTTCCATTGGTAGAAACTAATCTTTAACACTAGTTTTAATTTTAGTCTTTCGACTAGTTTTTTGGCCAGTCTTCTGGCTAATCTTCTGGCGGCCACTTGGTACCGCCCTCCAGAGGGCGGTCTTCTGGGTTGCCAGCCAGAGCGTCGGCCACCAGGCCGCCGAATTCTTTCAAGATGACTTCGCCCCAGGCCTGGGCGCGCTCCACCCGGTAGGACGTTCTCCGGCCCCGCTTGGCCTGCCGTTGTTCGGCCTCGCTCATTCCGACGGTCTCCGCGTCGATGGCGGCGTCCATGGCATCTATGTCCGGCACTAGCGTGTTGGCAGTCTCGATGAAGCGGACCATCTGGTTCATCCCCCGGTCCATAAGCACGAAGATGGGGACGGTCCCGGCCCGGTGCTCGGGCAATAGACTGTTGCTCAGTTCCAGCTCATCGTCACGGTTGAAAACCTGAAGAGAGATGTTCGGCGTGCTGTCGGCCAGCTTCAGAATTACCGGAGTTGTGCTCATGGCATCGCCGCACCAATCGGCTGTGAACACGGCCAATTTCAATGGCTCATTTAGGCCGTTGAACAGCTCCAGCGAATCTGCCGGCACCTGCACCTCGTCGTAGATAGCCACGAATGGGTCTTTATTGACCTTGATCTGGTCGATGTACTGCTGGGTGGTCATGCCCTGATCGAATTTCTGTTGGTCTAGCTTTGATTCCTGCGCAGATGCCACAACGGCCACCCCCAGTCTGAATATTACGCGGGTAGTTTCTCAATATTGGCCGCGGTTGGCAATGGGCTAGGTAAAACTGCTCCGTGTTTACGTTTTCCGTAATCAGCCGCCATGCTAGAATTGTTCGTCCATTATAATTGCGCTTAGGTGCGATGGGAGGCAGCTATTTGGCCGAAGAGCCCAGCGGCCCATATCTGAAGTACGCCCTATTCTGCAACGACACGTCAGAAGGTGAAGACGGCGATCTTAGCCTGAACGGCATCGTCGACCTATATGAATTGCCCGCGCCCGACGGATCGGAGGACACGAGCGATCCGGTACTGGCGACCGTGGATTTCAACCTAGCCTTCTGCATCGGCGGGGCCGAGCCAGGCGATCATCACCTATTTGTCACCCTAAAAACGCCCGGGATACCGCTAGAAACTCCCCCGGCCCAAAAGGTGGAATGGGAAGAGGGCATACTTTTCCAGCGTTGGATTAAGACCTTCCGGATCCCGGTTCAGAAACCAGGCATCCATTCAGCCGCTATCCTATTCGACGGCATACCTTTAGGCGAGGCCACCTTTCTGGTGCGGTACGCCCCCAAACCAGCCTAATGGCTTTACATCCCACGCGTTGAATCCCCAATATAGCTTGTCTATAATTGGATGGGTCCAAAGGCAATCCGAAAAGCATCCCAATATTGGAGCTGAGCAGTTGGCTAATCAGACCGGCAAACGCTACGTATGCAGCAAGTGCAATTCCGAGTTCATTGTAACGAAGGGCGGCGACGGCGCCATCGCCTGTTGCCAAACGCCCATGGAACTCAAGTAGGCAATCTCAAATAAACGACCCGAAATTATTGAAACCAACCTGGACTCTGGGAGGACCGCTAAATGGCCAACCAACTCGGCAAACGATACGTCTGTGAGACCTGCGGCAGCAGCGTACTCTGCACCAAGAGCGGCGATGGCGAGATAGATTGCTGCGAAAAAACCATGGAGATTCAGGAACCTCGCAAGCTCCCGTCTTCAGACTAATCTCTAACAATGACGCAATAAAGGCCCTTTCTCTTAGTAAGAGAAAGGGCCTTTATTTTTGGCTACTGTCGGGTGTGGCAATCGGCACCGACATACACTATACCTCAGGAATCGTCGTTTTAGACGTTGATCATTGGCTTACACGGTTTGGCAATACAAAACAATCTGGTGTAAATGGGCGGTTCGGATAATTTGACTCCATCTACCTAGTCCTACCGCACTGCTAGCATCTGGAGGCCAATTGGGTTTTACAGGCATCATGGCCGCTACATAAGGCGCACCGCATCACAAGGTAGGACTACGGCGCGCAGTCAGGGGTTTTATCTCACCTGGCTTTGGATTCCGAAGCACAAAATAATTGTGGCCCTCTCGGGAAAAATAATCCTCGTTAATGTAGGGCTTGGCTCCCCTCATTAGTTATGTACACCTAAATGAAGTGGGGGATCACCTCGCGGCCCATGAGCTTGATACAGTCCATAATCCGGGTGTGCTCCAACCGGCCGGGCTGTAGGAAACACAGGACCTGGTCCACGCCGGCATCCTGGTATTTCTTCATCACTTCGATAATGGAATCGGGGTTGCCCATAGCAAAGGCCCCAGAGTCCAGATGGTCCTGGGCCACTTTGCCGACCCGTTCCGTCTGGATAGCGTCCACCGCAAACTTGTAGGAGTCGGGAACTTCACGACCCTGCCAGGGGTTGTAGAGTCGCTCGGCGTTCTGGACGAACCACTCTCCCTCAGGACCGCCGATGCGCTTGGCCTCTTCATCGTCCTCGCCGCAGTGAACAATCACCAAGGCGGCGATTTGGTCGTTCACAAAAGAGCCCACGGGGTTAGCGTGTTTCACTGCGGCCCGGTAAGCGGCCACACGCTCGTCGAGTTGCTCGTAACCGCCCAGGTTGAAGCAGAGGACTCCAAGGCCCATCTCGCCGGCGGCAGCGAATGAGTCGGGCTGGCTGCAGGCCACCCACAAAGGCGGATGTGGTTTCTGCACCGGCTTGGGGATCACCGAGCGAGGCGGGATATTGAAAAACTCACCCTGATGGGAAAATGGGTCTTCGGTCCACATTTTGGGAATCATGCGAATAGCTTCTTGCCATTGGGCCTTGGTCTGCTCCGGATCGACTTCAAAGCCGTCCATCTCCGTTAGCGTAGTCGAGCGTCCGGTGCCTAGGTCCATGCGCCCGTCGCTGACTATGTCCAACACCGCTGCTCGTTCCGCCACGCGCACCGGGTGGTTGTACTGTTCCGGCAACAGGGCCACGGCGTGGCCGATGCGGATGCGCTTGGTGCGCTGGGAGATGGCCCCGTACAGGACCTCCGGCGCGGAGCAATGGGAAAACTCGTTCAGGAAATGGTGCTCAACCGTCCAGAAGTAATCGAAACCGACCTGATCGCCCAACTCGACCTGGGCCATCACTTGGTGGTAACGGTCCCGCTCGATGCCAGGGTAGTGGGGCTCTGGTATCTGGATCTCGTACATCATTCCAAATTTCATGGGTGGTTCCTCGCAGTGATTAATACACGTAGATGTCGCGAGAGACTTAAGCTGGTCTCAGGTGCGTATTCTCCGGTTGGAGGGATAGTACCACACGGACCGCCTTACTCCGGTCGTTCAGGGCGCTAAGCCCACCTCGGCTGCACATCCAACGGAATGCCGAACAGGTGCTTGCCTACCTCTTCACGGACCAGGTCAGGGGTACTGAAAGCATGGAGAGTGCCCATGCGGACGTCCCGGTAATAGCGTTCGAAGTTGTCGGTCTCGAACAGTCCGTGGGCGCCCCGGACGCCGAAAAGACGGTCCACGGCTTTCTGGGCATTCCCCCTGGCCACCAGCCCGGCCATCTCCATGCGGGCCGCGTCGCCGGGCACGAATTCTTCGCCTAAGACCGCCTTTGCGGTGATGGCCTGGGCCTCTTGAACCAGGAACGCCCGGCCCGACTCGATGTACATAGCGGCGTCGGCAACGGCGAACTGGTTGCCGGGCATGCTGCCTCTGGTTGCGCCACCAAACGTCATGCTCCGGGCCTTGCCGAACTCGACGGTCTCGTCTAAGGCAGCCTGGGCCACGCCCAACATCATGCCTGACATCCAGACCCTGGCCTTGGTCGGCACTTTCAGGACCGGAGGGCCATCGGGCAGCCACGGCGCATGGGGAGCGGGGCGTTTGGACACCGGGGCCATGTTCTCGGGCACAAACACATTGTCCAAGAGCACGTCGTGGGTCATGGAGCCCCGGGCCGCCATGGCAAACCAGGTCTCTTCGATGGTCAGTCCCGGCTGGCTGGTTGGCATCAGCATCCAACGGTTGTCGCCGTCCACCATCGTACTGAGAAACATCCAGGTCGAGATGCTCGACCCGCTGACGAAGGGCCACCGTCCCGATGCGACGAAGCCGCCGGGCGCAGATTTGGTGTCGCCGCCGGGGATGGCGGCGTGCGAGATCAAAGAGCCGTTCTCGGCCACATCCCGGATCAGCGAATAGGCACCTTCGCCCATCATGCCCAGCGCCCGAGTGCAGAGGACCGAGTGGTTGCCCATCACCCAGGCAGTAGACGCGCAGGCGCCGCCAATGAGTTCATAAACGGCGATCTGGGTCACCAGGTCGGCCTCGCTCCCGCCGAATTCTTTGGGGATCGCGACGCTCAAGAGCCCGGCCTCATGGAGGTCTTGGATGTTCTCCACCGGCACCCGGCGCTGACGGTCGGCCTCAGCGGCCCGCTCTGCGATACGTCCGGCCGCCTGGTTGGCCGCCCGCACCAGGTCTTCCCTGGGTTGGACCAAACCCGCAGCCAAGGCCAAGGGCTGTTCCTTTTTCACCACCGTCGCTACTCTCCCGATTCGGCGATTAAGTTGCCAGGACAAACGGCCTAGGGGACCAACATGGCCCTGGTGATAGGAGTCTGGCTCTGGTCCCACTCAGACTGGGCAAAAGCCTCATTGACCTCGGCAAGGGGGAAGGTGTGGGAGACGATCTTATCGAAGGGTAGGACGTCCTGTTTGCGGACCAGGAAGTTCAACAATCTGGGCAGCAACTCGGGCTTGTACATCAGCGATCCCACGATGTTCTTGCCGGTGAGCAGCTTGGAAGGGTCGATGGAAACCTCCCTGCCACGGACGATGTCGCCAATCTCTACGAAGGTGCCGCCGTTGCTCAGCATGTCGATTCCTTCTTTAAGCAACTCGGCCCGGCCTACCAACTCCATCACCACATCGGCGCCGCGGTCGTCGGTCAATTCCCTGACCCGCTGCAAACGAGTCTCAGGGGTGTTGAATTCTTCGATATTTATTGTGTGGTCAGCCCCAAATTCCTCGGCCAGTCGCAAGCGGTTCTCCAGGCGGTCTATGACAATCACCCGGTCTGCGCCCATCTCCTTGGCCATGGCTGTGGCGTGGATGCCGAGGCCGCCGGCGCCTTGGATCACCACGTAATCGCCCTCACCTGCCTGTGCTCGAATCAGACCGGTGGTGACGGTGCCCATGGCGCAGTTCACCGGACCCAAAATATTGTCATCCAACTCGTCTGGAACCTTGAAGAAGGGATGTCGCGGCGGCAGATAGAGGTAATCTGAATAGGTGGCTACAAAATAAGGCCAGACGCCGGCGGCCGGATAGTTACGGTTCATGCACCAGTTGGTGTTTCCCTTCAGGCACTGGCGGCAGTGGTAACAGGGGAAGACAGCCGCGTAGATGACCCGGTCTCCCTTTTTGATTGGCTCTCCCGCGGAGTCGGTCTCGATCCCGTCTCCCAGGATCTCCACCACTCCCGCGCCCTCGTGCCCCATGGCCCGGCCGGTGGGCGGTATAGGGAGGTTTTCTTGGTTCTGGTCACCCCGCCAGGTGTGGAGGTCTGAGCCGCAGACACCCGCTTGGGTCATGCGGAGTATGACTGCGCCGGGTGCGGGCTCCGGAACATCGTACTCTTCGATCACAAAGGGTTTGCCGTATTCCTTGCAAACTACTACTCGGCCTTTCATATGTTCCTCCTACTGCTGGCCATATTGCCCCGGACCTTCCGCGATGCGGCTGGCGGTCGGCCGCCGGGGGGTTGAAAAGACGCCGGTAACATACCACAACCCCTCGTGGAACGGTACCGTTTGTCCGGTCATACGCCACACATCCCAGCTTTGACACCCCAATATGCCGCTGCTACACTCGCCGCAATCTGGCGAGGGCCCCAAAAGATCGCCCAGCCACGGAGGCTAATCCATGCCCGTTAGGACCGGTAAGCAGTATATAGAAGGTCTATCTAAGAAGCCTGCCGAGGTCTGGATCGGCGGCGAAAAGGTCAAAGACGTCACCACCCACACCGCATTCCAGAATGGCGTGCGCTCCCTGGCCGCCCTCTACGACCAGCAGCATGACCCGGTCATCAAAGACTCGATGACCTTTGAATCACCGTCTTCTGGCGACCCGGTCGGGCTGTCTTTTCTCATCCCCAAGACCATCGACGATTTGGTCAGACGGCGCGAGATGATGACTAATTGGGCCTGGGAAAGCTGTGGCATGATGGCCCGCACGCCCGACTTTTTGAACAACGCCGTGTCCAGTTGGGCGGGCTCGGCGGATTATTTCGTAAACGACCGTCCGGAGTTTAAAGACAATGTCCTGCGCTACCACGAGTACATTCGCGAGAACGACCTTACTCTCACCCATACCTTGGTGAACCTGCAACGCAGCCGCAACACCGCCATCCATGACAACATTGAAGACCAAGTGGCGCTGACGGTTGTCGATGAGACGGCCGAAGGGATCGTGGTGCACGGCAGCCGGATCTTGGCCACCCTGGGACCCATATCCGACGAGATCGCAGTCTACCCCACCCGCACCCACATACTGGGCAAAGACTCCTGGAGGCAGGCCTTCTCTTTCGCCCTGCCGTGCGCCACCTCCGGAATGCGGTTCATGTGCCGGGAGAGTCTGGACATCGGCCGCTCTAGCTTCGACCACCCGCTGGCATCGAGATTCGAGGAGATGGATGCCCTGGTCTTTTTCGACAACGTCCTGGTGCCCTGGGATCGGGTGTTCCTGCTGGGCAACGTGGACATGTGCAACGACTACTCGGCGGCGACTCAGTCCACCGCTCACACCGGGCAACAGGTGGTCAACCGGACCGCGGTCAAAACTGAGTTCGTCCTGGGACTCACTTCGCTGATGGCGGAAACGCTGGGTTCGACCCACGTCCCCCACGTTCAGGAGCGCATCGGCGAGATCGTTATCTACCTGGAGACGCTAAAGGCCTGCGTGCGGGCCGCGGAGGCCGATGCCACGCTGAACAAATGGGGTGTGATGTGTCCGGCCCAGGGCCCGTTGGTCGCCGGCCGACAGCTGTACTCCAGGACTATCTACCCCAGGCTAGCCGAAATCGTGCAACTACTCGGCTCAAGCAGCCTGATGGCCCTGCCCACCGAGGCCGACTTCAACACTCCGGTGGGTCCGGAGTTGGAACGCTATCTGGCCACTGATTCCACCGGTGCCAAAGACCGAGTCCGCCTGTTCCACCTGGCCTGGGACGTAGCTTGCAGCGCCTTCGGCGGCCGGCAAGTGCTCTATGAGCGCTTCTTCGGCGGGGACCCGGTGCGCAACGCCATGCTCCTCTACCAGACCTACAACAAGCAAAGCGCCATGGATCGGGTGCAGCGGTTCCTGGAGCGGGAGGGGTGAGATAAGCTGGATTCGACCTTGATTCCAAACAGAGGGACGTTTGTGCGTTGCCCCTTGGAATTCTGCGGTTGAAAAGGTATAGTATTCGGTATATCAATTAACACTATCTGGCGTGGTTTCCTATTTAATAGCGCCCCAAGATCGGGGAAGGATTAGGAGGACTGATATGGCAAAACCCAAGAGGATCGGACACCTGGTTATCAACGTCAAAGACGTGGATGCCTCGACCAAGTTCTACACCGAAGTTTTGGGCTTCGAGATTGCTCTGGAGCGGCCCGGATTCGGGACTTTCCTGACCTGCGGCTCGATCCACCACGACCTAGCTTTGTTCCAGGCTCCTGAAGGCGCCTCCGAAGTAACCGAAGGCGGCCTGGGCCTGAACCACATGGCCATCCAGGTGGAAGACTTCGCCGAGCTGACCGACTACTACAACAAACTCCAGCAGTACTTCGAGAAGTCAGACCTCCGAACTACTGACCACAGCATGACCAGGAGCATCTACATCAAAGACCCGGACGGCAATGGCATCGAGTTGTTCTGCAACTCCCAAGACAACGCCGCGGACGGCCTGGCCGAGATGCGCAGCCCCGACCGCAAGAACACGGAGTTGGTCTTCGACTAGGCCTTCTTTTTAGCGACTGGCAAACCAAGAGGCCCCCGGAGATTCCGGGGGCCTCTTTTTTGCTGGGCTGGCACGAACAAATCGTTTTGCCTGAGGTCATGTAATATTACCTAGCCTTATTCGCTGTCGGACTCAAAGGACTCAATGGCCAATAATTCACCGAACAGCCGCCGTCCGCTAATTCTGGCGGCGGCCCTGGACTTGGACGGAACCGTCATCGGCCCCAACGAAAATATATCCCCGGCAGTTCACGAGGCCATCGTGCGGTTGGCCGAACGAATACACGTGTTCATCGCCACCGGCCGGGAGCCGGCCGATGTTTTGCGGTACGCCAATGAACTGGGCCTAACGGCCCCTCAACTCTGCGACGGCGGCGCTAATATCCTGGACCCCGTGCAAGGTGTATCGACCTGGACTGCGCCGTTGGGGCCGGTCAATGCCGAGGCTGTGGTCACCAGGCTCAAGGAGATGGGCTCAGCCTTCGTTGCAACCCACGGCAGGGGCACAGCCAGAACCTTCGACGATGTGCCTGACTGGGACTTGATCCGCGTGTCAGCCCTGGACTTGGACGAAGACACCGCCGACGCGCTGACGACAGAGTTCCGCCGCAACAAGAACATGTATGTGATCAAGGCAGTGTTGCCCTACAACGGGCTGTGGGCCGTGGACTTCACCTTGGCCGGGGTGGACAAGGCGTCCGGAATCGCCCGCGTGGGGCAGACCATCGGCGTAAACCCGACCAACATGGTCGCGGTGGGTGACAGCTACAACGACCTGCCGATGCTGGAAGCCTGTGGGTTCAGCGTCGCCATGGGAAACGCCCCACCAGAGGTTAAAGACGCCGCCGAATTCGTGGCCCCATCGGTTGCCGAAGACGGTCTGTCCGTCGCCATCAAAGAGTACGTGCTACCGCGGGTTTAGGCTGCCAGCAATTTAGCTGACCTGTCGAACCACTTACTTAAATTGAAGACGCTCCGCAACTCGAGCATGACTTATGCGCATACTTCAACGGGCTCAGGGCGAGCGGATTCGCAGCTTTTTTTACCTTGATTTAGCCTGCAATGGCTTGAATGCCCTTAGCTCACGACGGCCAATCCTGCCCTGTCCCCACGGTTTCGGTCGATTCGCCCTAATTAACGCAGCGCGGGAACGACCTCTTGGCAGAAGAGATTGATGGACTCAGTCACCTTCTCACGAGGTATCAGTCCGCCAACGTTGGTCTCGGCCACAATGCCAGAAAGGCCAAGCTCTTCCGTAATCAATCTCAACTGACTGATCACACCCTCGGGACTTCCGTAGGCCAACCGGTCTCGGATCAGATCCTCATAGGTGACGGCGGCCAAGGCCTCACCGCGCTTGGCACGGTCTTCATCTATAGTTGCCCCTGCGGCGGTCGCCGATGCGGCGAAATTGCTGGCCATGCGCCGGTAAGAAGTCATGGTACTCTGCTCGGCGTCTGCGTAGGCCTCTTGCTGGGACGCTCCGACGTAGATAGGTATGCGCAGAAAAACGTCGCCGTTCCCGGCGTGACCGGCGTCCTTCCAGGCCTTGCGGTAGTTGTTCAGTAGCAGGGCCAGGTCAGGCCGGTCCAATCCGCGCAGTCCCACGAAGATGGGATATCCGAGTTTACCTACCTGCGGAAAGGTCTCCTTGGTGGTGGCAGCCATTCGTAGCGGCGGATGGGGCTGCTGATAAGGTTTGGGGATAACGCAAACATCATTGAAGGTGTAATGCTTGCCCTCATAGGAGAACCGCTCATTGGTCCAAGCGGCCAAGATAATCTCCAAATTCTCTTGAAACCGCTCCCTACTCTCTCCGTAGGGGATGTCATAGCCCTCGTATGCCCTCATGAACCCGCTGCGCCCCACGCCAAAATCGACCCGTCCGTGGCTGATCTGGTCCAAGGTTGCGATCTCCTCGGCCATGCGCACCGGGTGGTTCAGGGGCAGCACGTTAACAGCGACACCGACCCGCAGGCGTTCGGTCTTGGCGACGATGGCGGTGGAGATTATCAATGGAGCAGAGACGACCGAAGGGATCCCCGCTCCCATCCCATCCAGGGGATTCCGGGGCGCGGCGAAGTGACGCTCGGCTAGCCAGACCCCGTCCAGGCCACCCTTCTCCGCAGCATCCGACATGGCGAATGCCTCATCAAAGGCGTCCTCTTGGGAGCTACCGTAGCGGTAGTCGCATTCCATGATTAAGCCGTAGTGCATCGTTCCTCCTGTTTTCGAGTGGTCCGGATCGGCATAATGCCGATCCGGACCGAAAATTCAAACTAGGGTTTGGTCTATCCCCAGAGGGCCGCCACCCGGAAGGCCAACTGGGTGTGCGATTCCCTTACGTCTACGATCTCGGCTGGGACATCGCCCAGTATCCCCAGGGCTATGATCCAGTTCAATATCTCATGGTCTCCCGAATCCTGCAGTTCCTCAGGCGTAAGAGTTGCCAACTGACTGCCCTGGCCCTGACGGACCAACTCCAGATAACGGCGGTCAGTCTCCAAGTCGATGGCCGAGCAATTGTTTTTGTGGGCCAAGAAACTGTGCGACCAGCTAGATGACGCTACGACCGCAACACGCTCGTCCCGGGTGTCCAGGAACCGGCGAATCGACTGTCCCACTTCGTAGCAACGCTTGGCTGTGGGCCGGGGCGGATAATCAGGGCCGGCCTCTTCGCCGTAGCAATTCACAAACAGGGGCAGCAGCGGGAACTTACCCTCCGGATCCAGGTAGACCAGCGGGTTGATGATGGCGTGGGCCAGACCCCAGTCCCAGCCGTTCAGCTTGCTGGACGAAGCCATGTCGATGCCGTCTCGAATCAGGGAGTTGCGCATGTCCCGTGAAAAGTCTTTCGGGCACCGGAAGGTGAACCTGGTCTCAGTTTCGGCCTCCCAGATGTTGTCCTTCCCACCCGCGCGGCGGAAGGGATAGCCGTCCACTTCGTCTCCGGTATAAAGGCAGAAGGGCGGCAGATTGTCCTGCTGGAAATTCTCGGCTTGGTCGTCGCCGATGACCATCACAACGTCGGGATTCCACTCGTGCAGCCGGTCGCGCATGACCTGAAAGGCTTCGACCACCTTCTGTTGGTCTATGATGTCCTGCGTCAGACCGTTGTCGTCGCCCAGTTCCTTAATCAGTTGCGGCGGCGCTTGGAAATTCGGGTTCCGGCTGAATATTCTCTCCCGGCTTCTGTGCCAATTCTCCGGGGGAGTGAGGATGATGGGCCCGTGAGAGCAGCCAATACCTAACAACTCAGCCATTTTGGCCTCCGATTTAGTCGCGGATCGAGGCTCATTTTCAATCGTATCAGCGAGCCCGCCACGAGCCGGATTGTAGGCGCAGCATTATAGGCTGTCAAACGGCCGGACGACTGCGGATGGGGACGAAAATACCGGTTTGCCATTGACTGGCCTAGGATGCCAAACGTACACTTCAAGCCGCCGGCCAGCGAGGCCGGCTCTACTGAGTTCGTTGAGGCGAATTTGGTTGGCAGGAGCGTGATTGGAATGAGCACAACAAGACTTTCACGGCAGGTTGTCTACGGTAGAAACGGAATGGTGTGCACCAATTCACCCCTGTCAGCCGCCGCCGGACTGAAAGTCCTGCAAGAAGGCGGCAACGCATTCGACGCCGCCCTTGCAGTTGCCGCCACTGAGACCGTGACCATGGTACCCATGTGCGGCATCGGCGGGGACTCGTTCATCCTGCTCTACGAAGCCGCCAACGGTCATGTAACCGGGATGAGCAGCGCCGGTGTCCCTGGCTCCGGCACCAGCGCCGATTACTACCGCAAGCAAGGCCTGACCAAGATGCCATTGGAGGGCCCCCACTCGGTTGGCGTGCCCGGTGAGGTCGCCGCCTGGGAGGAGGTCCACAGGCGCTTCTGCAGCAAACGCTTCGACCAACTCCTGGACACCGCCGTCGGTTACGCCGAGGATGGATTTGCTCTGCCACCCAAGATTGCCCAGAGCTTTACCAGCACCCACAAGAGGTTGGCCGCGTACCCGTCGACCGCCGAGGTGCTGCTGGCCGGAGGCCGAACCCCGGTCGAAGGCGACCTGTTGGTCAACCGGGACCTGGCCGAGTCACTGCGCCGCATAGGCACGGGCGGGGCAGAGGAGTTTTATAAAGGTGACTTGTCCCGAAAGATGGTCAAGGCCCTGAATAACGCCGGCGGCCTGTTCACCAACGAAGATTTCGCCAACCACGAGGTGGACGTCTACGACCCCATTGGCACGACCTACCGGGGTGAGACGGTCTACCAGACCCGGCCCCCTTCCCAAGGCTTCCTCCATCTGGAGATGTTGAACCTGATCGAAGGTTTCGAACTGTCGCATATGAGTTCGGACGACCCCGAGGCCATCCACCTGATGGTTGAGGCCAAGAAAATTGCATACGACGACCGCAACCGCCTGGCCGGTGACCCGCGGGTGCTTGAATGGCCACTGGATGAGGTGATTTCCAAGGAGTATGCCGACCACCGAAGACCCGAGATTCAACTCGACCGGGTTGGCCTTGAGTCGCCGGGCTTGGATTCGGCCCGGACCGACGGCAATACCACCTATTTCTGCGTGGCCGACGGCGCCGGCAACACCGTCTCCTGGGTCCACAGTCTGTCCCACGCCTTCGGCTCGCGGTTCATGGCCGACGGCACCGGGATCCTCTTCAACAACCGGGCCGGCCGCGGCTTCAGCCTGGAGGCAGGCCATCCCAACGAGTTCGACCCCAACAAACGCACCATGCACACACTGAACTGCTACCTGACTCTCAGGGACGGGAAGGCCCATATCGTCGGTGGCACCCCCGGCGGCGACTTCCAACCCCAATCTGGAGTGCAGATCATCACCAATCTCTTGGACTTTGGCATGGGGCCGCAAGAAGCGGTGGACGCCCCTCGGTGGTGGAGCTACCCCGGCACCGACCCCGCGACCATCGAAACAGCCATGGAGCTGCGGGTGGAGCCAGAGATGCCGGAAAAGACGGTGCAGGGCCTCCAGAAGCTGGGCCATAAAGTGTCCCGCCGCAATCCCGGCGTCTATGACGGCAAGGTGCAATTGATCGTCATCGACCAAGAGCGCCAAGTCCTACTCGGCGCCGCCGACCCCCGAGGAGACGGTCTAGCAGCCGGCTACTGACCGGCATTGCCGGGTTTACTAGGCTCGACTACCGCGAGAACTCTGCAAATTTTTGGTACACGGATAAAGAATAGAAAATGCCTAACCTTCGCCTTTTGGCCCTGTTTGCCCATCCGGATGATGAGGCGTTTCCTGTGGGTGGGTTGCTGGCCCGTAACGTGGCGGAGGGGCGGCGGGTGCGCCTGGTGACCACCACTTTGGGCGAAGAGGGAGAGATTCGTCAGGAGGGATCGGCCACCAAGGATACGCTGGGAGAGGTGCGGCGCTTCGAACTTGCCTGCGCCGTGCGGGCTTTGCGGCTAGAGAGCCACGCTCTTCTGGAGTACCGGGACTCAGGCATGGCCGGCTGGGAAGCCAACAGCCACCCGCGGGCCTATATCAACGCCCCCGATGACGTAATCGTAGAGCGGTTCGTGCGGGAGATTAGGGAGTTCAAACCCCAGGTGGTGCTCACCTTCGAGCCGGGCGGACTCTACGGCCACCCAGATCATATCGCTGTGTGCAAACACGCCACGCAAGCTTTCGATCTGGCTTCCGACCCGATGGCGTTCCCGGACCAGATAAGCGGCGGGCTAACACCGCACGCACCCCAGCGCCTTTTTTACAGCGCCCGTCCCAAGGGGTTTCGGCTAGAATGGGCTCAGAAATTGCGCGCCGCCGGGGAAGACTGGCCCTTGCCCACACCGGACCAACTGGTCCACGGCAATCCGCCGGAGGAGATACATCTGAGCCTCGACGTGTCAGACCAACTTGAGACCAAGATGGCCTGCATCATCTGCCACCGGACACAGGTTGCGCCCACCTGGCCCTACCACCGGGTGCCCCGGGAAGTAGCCGAATGGGTCCTCGGACGAGAGTATTACATCCGCGCCCGCCCGGACGTTTCGCCCGGAGAGACCGTCCCTGATGACATTTTTGGGAGGATCTCCCCGGACTAACGCCTGGCCTAAAACTCCTAGTCTCAGTCGCACCCCACCGCTCATGGCAAACTCCGAACGAAATCTAGAGTTCCGATGTGATCGGACTTGTCGTACCACAGGCTTGTCTGAAACGGTCTCCCTAAAGAGGGATACACCAGCGCCCACCGGAGGAAAAATCTAGGCGGGCCGCTGGATCAGTTCCACCGAAACTTCGTCTGGGGCGACCACGAAGGCCACCATGGAGCCCGAGGGCATGGTCCAAGGCTCGCAGTTGAACTTCACTCCATTGCCCTTCAGCACGTCCGAAAGCGCCATCAGGTCGTCGGTTTCGAAACCGAAGTGGTCCAACCCGTAGCGCGGCTCGGTGGTTCCGGCAATGGGGTCTTCGCCCTCGGCGCGGCCGGAGATGGTCATCATGTGTTCGCCGTTCAGCTCAAGCTGGATCGACTTAGTGGTGGACAGCGGGCGCTCCGAGGTGATGGCGGCGCCGAAGTTATCGCAATACCACTTGGCGGCTGCGTCGGGATCTTGGCTGCGGAAATGAAGGTGATTCAAGGCAACTTTCACGGCGGTGCTCCTGCAAGTATCGATTCACTCGACCGGCCGTAGGTCCGCCGGTGCCGATTCAGGCACAGGCCAGGCCGGTCAGATGCCCTAGTGTAACCCAGGAACCGCCACCGGTGAAGTTGCGGTATGCACGCAAGCCGCAACTAAGGACTGGCCCGGGATATCGGCGAGCGTCAGTCTGTGAATTTCTCGGGCCGGTTCAGCCAGTCCATGATCGGCCGGCATCCCCAATACTCCCCTAATATGGGTTCCGGAGAGAACAGCGGAGTGCCCACCACCGAGCCGTTACAGGCCTCCGACGATTCCACGTTCTGGTACAGCAGAAACACCATCCCACATCCGGGCAGGAGTCCCAGCAGATGAATTTGTCCACCAACATCTTCCCATTCCTGAAGTCGACACCCACGGAAATCGAGTAACCACTGAGGTCGAAATTTCCGTAGGCCACCATCAGGTTGATGGCGTGTAGCGCTCCAGCTCAGCCTGCATCGCGTCGGTGCTCATCGCGGGGTCGGAAAATGTCCGGAAATCTGGCTGAGTGCAGGCCAGAAGAACGATCGAAAACGCCGAGGCGACAACGAGCAGCCAAAGCGCCGATCGCCCTATTTTGGTTTGAGGAGGAAGGGTGTTCAAGAAATAGTCTTCCTATCTCCATCCTCTATGGCTCCGGCCTTAATCGCAAATATCGAGCCTGGTAAACGAAAGGAAGGCCCCCGGCCGTAGCATCAAGCGGGCGCGATTCTTTCCTGATCCAATAGTGATTGCTGCCTAACTCAGAAAGTCCGTCGTCCATCTGGCGTAGTCGGCCTTGCGGGTGAACTGGTCCAGTTGTTCCGTGGTGGCCAGTTGGGGACTCAGGTCGGCGGGAGGCACACCGTCGCGCAGAGCCTTCAGGGTGTCGTAGGTTGCCTTGATCGCCGCCGCGAAGGGCAGATGGCCCTGCAACGCCACCCTGACTCCAACCGAGCCTAGGTAGTCTTTGTCAGCCAACTCTCCAGTGGTGCCGCCCAGGAGCAGCGGTATGTTCATCTCCGAGCCGACAGCTTCCACCTCAGCCTTGGTGGTTGCGCCAGCCAGGAATACGGCGTCCACTCCGGCCTGCTCATACGCCTTGACCCGTTTGATGGTGTCAGCCAGGTCGGTGATCCTCAGGGAGCTGGTGCGTCCGGCGACCACCATGTTGGGATCGCGCCGGGCGGCCAGGGCCGCCTTCATCTTCCCCACACCTTCTTCGATGGGCAGCACGGCGTCCGCGCCGCCGCCGAAGGTCCGAGGCAGGACGGTGTCTTCAATGGTTAAAGCCGCCACCCCGGCGGTCTCCAACTCCTCCACCGTCCGCATCACGTTCAATGCGTTGCCGTACCCGTGGTCGGCGTCCACCATCAGGCTCAGGTCACCCGCGCGGCAAATGCGGTGGATCTGCTGGGCGAATTCTGTCAGGGTCAGGACGATCAGGTCCGGGGCGCCCAGGACCGTGCCGGAGGCGATGGACCCGGCGAACATGCCGACCTCGAAACCAAGGTCCTCGGCGATCCGCGCCGAGATTGGGTCAAAAACCGATCCGGGATAAACGCACTTGTCACCGGCCAATATGCGCCGGTATCTTTCTCTTCTCGTGGTAAAGTCCATGTTGCACCTTTTTAGTCGTAGAGTCGTTGCCTGGTCTGAGCGCGCGCGGTCACCTCGTAGAGGCAGGCCGCAGGCGTGAATCGAATCGGCATAATTCCCGGCCCATTCTAACATAGCCAATCTCTGAAATTTTAAGCCGGCGGAGGGTACGTGGCCGAAGAGACAACGATCCTCGGCGTGGACTACAGCGGCGCACTCGCAGACAAAAATACCTGGGCCACCAAAGGTGTCCTGAGGGGCAACGTCCTCACGCTAATCTTTTGCGAGCCCATGCCACGCGCCGAACTGACCGCGAAGTTGGCGTCTCTGCCGGCGGATGCCGTGGCCGCCCTGGACTTTCCCTTTTCCGTACCCCAGGTTTTCGCCGAACGGTGGCTACCCGGCGCCAAGACCATGCCCGATCTCTGGCAAGCGGCCGCCGCCATGGACCTGCCGGACTTCATGCACCTCCGGGACGAATTCGTAGCCCAACACGGCGAGCCCTTCCGCCGGGGCGATGGATATTTCCCCGAGTGCTACTCATGCCTCCACAAGGCCAACCCCAACATGGTGCCCATGACTTTCCGCGGCATGCGGATGCTGAACGGGCTATGGCAGGCAGGGTGCAGAGTACCGCCTCTGCCAGACGGTGGACACCCCGGACCGTTGCTGCTGGAATCGATGCCTGGCGCGGCGTTGCGGGCTTTTGGGCTTCCTTTCAAGGGATACAAGAAGGGTCAACGCGCAGTCGAACTGAGACGAAAGATTCTTGACGGTCTAGAAAGCCGTTCAGGAGTGAAGATTCCCAATCTAGCCTGGTTCGACGATCGTTGCATCGGGAATGACGACTGCCTGGACTCGGTGGTGGCGTCGGTGGCCGCCTGTCTCTGGTCACTAAACCATGCACTGTTCCGCTTGCCCCAAGACGGGCCAGGGGACCCCACCACCCGCGGCGGGACCCCCCAATCAGATGGGAACGAACTGGCTGCAGCCCGCCTGGAAGGTTGGCTTTATGCTCCCGTGTTCTTAAACGGGGACCATTGATTGATCGTGATCGCTCAGTTTAGATATTGCCCAAACACTCGTCAGGTATTAAAGTGTGGGCCGACGCCGGATACCGAGCGGCATGCTTACTCCGGCAGAAAATAAATCCGGCCCTACCGGAGAAGAGGAAACATGGGCATCTACCGAATGTACACAGGCGGCGACGGCCAGACCCACATTGAGGAGACCAGTCTAGCTACCCACCCCGAATTGGCTGAAGCGGTCAAGACCACCCAAATCAGCTTCACCGAGCACGAAGCAGGCCGGTTCATTGACTGGCACCCAGCACCCCGTCGCCAGTATGTGATCTGCATCTCCGGCGGGATCGAGATAGGCCTGGGTGACGGCTCCACCCACACCTTCGGACCGGGCGATGCCCGACTGGTGGAGGATACTACCGGCCAAGGCCATACCACAAAGACTGTCGGCGGTGGCCCCGGTATCACCTGCACCGTGCCATTGTTAGACCAGTAAGCACGATCGTTTCGCGAGATTTGGTTTCAACCAGATACTAAGGAAGGAATATGCAGATAGTTAGAGTTTATTCTGGGGACGACGGTGAGTCTCATTTAGAGGATGTATCTTCCGAAGAGATGGTAGAGATCGCCAAGCGGCTAGGCGAAGGTGATATCCAGCTGAACGCCCGCCCAGCTCCGTCATTCTCTGACTACCACACCGCGCCCCGCCGCCAATATGTACTCCACCTGCTGGGCACCGCTGAATATGAATGCGCAGACGGTTCAAAACGGCAATTAGTCCCCGGCGACGTTCTCGTCGCAGAAGACCTTACCGGCCACGGGCATATCGCCCGCGGGTTAGGCCAAGGCGAGCGCTATATTCTGGCCATACCCTTAGCTGAAGCGTAAAAACAGAATCACGAGGAGTTATCCATGAAGATCGTACGAGTATTCTCCGGCGATGATGGCGAGTCCCATTTCGAGGATGTCTCACCTGAAGAGATGGCCGAAATCGTCAATCGAGTTGGCGCTGGCGACATCACCCTGGGTCTGCGCACCTCGCCTTCGTTCTCCGATTATCACAACGCCCCCCGGCGGCAGTATGTGGTCAACCTATCCGGTACAGCCGAGTTCGAATGTGCCGACGGGTCCAAATGTCAGATGGAACCAGGAGATATCCTGGTAGCTGAGGACCTAGAAGGTCACGGACACATCGCCCGCAGCCTGGGCGACACCCCTCGCGCGTCTCTCGCTGTCCCGTTGGCCGAACCTAGTTAATAACGAATCGAGGTCAGAGATAAAGAGGGCTCTCCGATCGGAGAGCCCTCTTTATCTCTGCGTCCAGGTAAGAACCTTGGGGAACACAAACTCGTTGTCAATGGGTGTCCCGTGATCCAGGGAAACTAACAGATCCCAGGAATTATATCGGTGGTCCAGAGTGTCGGCAGGTCGATTGACAAGGGAGTTATAACGGAGCCCACCAAGACCAATGCGGGCCGGAGGGCAGTCGACTTAGACTTAGATGAGGGCTCAGTAGATGTGCTGAGGGCCCACATCGGAAGGCAGGTGTTGAATCGATTGGAGTTGGGAGAGATTTACCAAGACCATGGGCTTCTGTTACCAAACTCTAAATGACTTCTATCGAACCTGTAGCAGGCCTGGACACACCATCTCGGGCCTGCTGACAAGATTCTTTGGGCCGCATTAGAGCCGTTGACGGCCAGGTCATTATTTTGGGTGATACCATCGGCCCTGGTAGACCTGATGTTGGCAAGGGATTAAGGTGATGATTGTTACTCCGCCAAATATGACGCTGGTAGCGAAGATCTACCTCCGCTAGAATGGCTATTATTCAGCGATCCTGTGTTTTCAGAACGATTTATGACTACTGGCGCTGCCGGGCCTTTAACTCTTGCCTATTACGGCCACTGCGCCTTTCAGTGGCGCACAGAGGCCGGTTTAAGGGTGCTGACCGACCCTTACCGCAACATAGCTGGGCGCTATTGGTTTCAAAGGCTTTTCCCGGACGTGGAATGTGATTTGGGTTTGATTACTCACGCCCATTTCGACCACGACGCCGCCGAGCGGTTGCCCGAGGGAGCGTCCTTGATCAGAATGCCCGGTGAATTCACCTACCAGGACATGAGCATAAGAGGCGTGCTGGACCTGCACTCTGGAGCGTCGCGGCTGCGGGAATTTCCCAACGTTATGTTCCGCCTGGAGACCGGCGGAGTAAGCTTCCTCCATCTGGGAGACAACCGGGCCGACTGGCCGGCGGGAGTAGCCCGGGCCATCGGTGAGATCGACGTGCTGTTGGTGACGGTGGACGACTCCAACCATCTGCTGAACTACCAAGAGGTTGATTCCTTGATCGAAATGTTGGAGCCCAAGGTCGTGATCCCCATGCATTATCAGATTCCCGGTCTGATGGCCAGCGACACCGGATTAGAGCCACCCGACGGTTGGTTGAACACACAGTCCAGGGTCAAGCGGCTGGACGGCCACACCGCCGAGTTCTCGCCGGGAGCGCTGCCGGCCCTGACCGAGGTCTGGCTTTTCCAACCGTCTCAGGCATCATTCACCAGTCCAGCGGCAAAGCCGGTCTAAAGGGCAAGATGAGATTATTCTCCCGGAATACCTATTTCGGCTGGTTCGTTGTGGCGGGCTGCGTCTTGGTCTCATTCGGGGTGGCCGGCGGCCAGTTCTCCTTCGGCGTATTCCTCAAGCCAATGACCGAAGAGTTCGGCTGGAGTCGGGGCTCCCTGTCTCTGGCCTTCGCGTTGACCTTCATGCTCTCAGGGTTACTGCGGCCGTTGACCGGTTATTTGGCCGACCGCTACAGCCCCAAGGCCGCCGCCCTTTCCGGTGTGTCGGTCATGGGTGTGATTCTGCTATTAATTCCTTTCATCAACTCCCTAGGTCAGCTCTACGCCCTGTTCGCCGTCATGAGCATCGGCATCACCCTGTGCACCGGCCCAATCCTGACCAAGATCGTTAGCGCCTGGTTCCACACTAAAAGGGGACTGACACTGGGACTTGTCAGCGGTGCCGGGTCCTTCGGCGCGATGATCCTGGTACCAGGCGCGTCCCTGTTCCTGGTGATCTTTACTTGGAGAGAGGCCTATTGGTTCCTGGCGTTGTTGTTGCTGCTCTTGGTATTACCCGCAGGGTTCATGCTGATCCGGAACCGGCCCCAGGACATGGGGTTGGAACCCTTGGGAGCGTCGGAGGGAGGCCAGGGCAAGGCAGCCAAAATCGAAGAAGAAAAACTACTTGGCCGGGACGCAACGTTTCCCGAAGCCATTCGCACACCGTTGTTTGTCAGGCTCACTATGGGGTACTTCGTTTGAGGCTACACCATGAGCTTCGTGAACGCTCACTTCGTAACCTACGTCCAGGATCTGGGGTACCATAAGTTAGTGGCCGCTGGGGCGTTCAGCATCATCGGTGCGTCGGCCATCATCGGCGCGTTGTTGTTGGGGCACCTGTCGGATCAGCACGGCCGCCGAAGGCTACTCAGTTTCTCCTACAACCTAAGGGCGGTTGGATTCATCCTAGTCTTGCTATCCATGGGGATTCCCTTCTTGAACATCCCGTCTATAGGCATCCCCGCATTACTGGTGGGGATTCTCTTGGTGGGGTTCTCTTGGAACGCGATCACCTCCATCACGGCTGCCTATGCCTCCGACCGCTTCGGAATATCCCAGTTGGGGACGATCTACGGCACCATGTTCGCCGTGATGCCCCTTGGGTCCGGACTGGGCGCCTACCTTGGGGGAGTGCTCTACGACTCTCAGGGCACCTACGCCATCGCCATCTGGAGCAACATCGCTCTGTTGCTACTGGCCACCGGGGCCGTCTTCACCATAAAAGACCGCCGGCTGCCCACCGTCGGAGTAGCGGCTGCAGATTAGTTAAGCGCAACCGGCAAATAGGCTGTATAGACTTGGGAACCCCACCCCAAGATTCGGTGATACTCGTAGGTGTGGGTTTTTAACCGCTCTCGTTGATCGAATCCGTGGTTGGAAGGCGGTTGCTATCTGGCCGGTTCAGAGATACCGCGCCGAACCGAACGCATTTTATTCAGGCCCAGGCGGGTTGGAAACCCGCGCTTCAGGGACAACAGGTAAGGGAAGAAGATCGTTCGAACCGGACTAAACATCCGCTGAACAGCCCCGGCTGACACAGCCGAGGCTGTTTTATTTAAGCACAACGTGCCCGGCTAGTCAGCGGCGTATTTCTCGCCTAGGGCCGTTTCCCAGCGGAGGTAGTTCATCATGTCAGCGAAGTTGCGCTCAGGGCCAGACGGGACGATGTCCGTGGGCGGGCGCATCACTCCCGACAAGCCCTGTTCCACCCCAAGCCCGGCCTGTCGCCAGGCAGCGATGCCGCCCTCCAAGACCGAGACGTCCTGGTAGCCCATCTCCTTGAGCGTTGCCCCGGCCAAAGCCGCGTTCTGGCCGTTGTTACAGGTAACCGCGATGGCCGCGCTCTTGTCGAGTGCGATCCCGGATATCTCCATCTCAAGGGAGCCTCTGGGTACCCAACGGGCGCCGGGGACGTGGCCGGCAGCGAAATCCGAACTGATCTCAACGCAGATGACCGAAGCCGGTTTGGCGGCATCCAGTTCCTTTGGCGAGACCATCTTAACTTGGCCGCGGGCTGCCTCGAGACCGCTGGGTATCGCGTCGCCGGAGCCGGACTCCAACTGGCGTCCACTCGCGGCCCAGGCGGTCGACCCACCGTCAACAGCGTATACTTCTTCAAACCCGAATTGTCGGTACCAAGAGGCGATGAACGTGGCGCGGGCCTTGCCGTCGCAGCAGAAGACCACCGGGCAGTTCTTGACCACCAGCACATCGTCGGAGCGCTGCACCACCTGTCCCCCGGGGAACCAGCGGAAGCCTGGGATGTGACCCTCGGCGTACTCCTCGGTGGTGCGGACATCTACGAAATAGCAGGTCTTCTCTTTCCGTTCGTCCAGCATAGACTGAACAGTGTCCACGTCCAGGTATCGGACGCCGTCCTCTTCGGCCAGCAGGTCGGCATACTCCAGGGCAGCGGCCAGGCCATCTTCCGAGGGTTCCGGCAGGCCCAACCGGTCGCCACCGGTCTCTAGGTCGTAGCCAGCCAGCAGCCAGCCGGAGGTCCCGTTCTTCAACCCAAAGATGTTGGTCCAACCCATGCGTTGCAACACGCGGGTGCCGATGACGCTACGGGTCCGGCCGGCACAGTTAATGATGATTGTCGTGTCCTTGTCCAGGTCTTTGGTGATGTCGGTAACGCGCAGGGCCAGCTCGCCACCGGGCACGCTTCGGCCGCCGGGGATGCAGAACCGCTGGTACTCCTCTGGGGTCCGTGTGTCCAAGATAACCAGCTTATCGCCGCGCTCGATGCGTTCGTGCAGTTCGGTTGCTTCGATCTCCGGGACGTGATGCTCAACCTCCATCCGTTCCCCGAAGTCCTTGCTGATCACGTTGCTGCCCCACTCGGTGGGAAAGCCCTCGGTCGACCACTGGTTGATGCCATGGTCCAGGACCGACACGTTGTTGAAGCCCATACTTTCTAGCGTCACGGCGGCCAGCGTGGCCCGGCGGCCGTCGTCGTCGCAGATTACCAGTAGCTCGCCCTTCACAGGGGCTGAGACATCCATCCTGAATTCCAGCTCTTTCCGGGGAATCAGGCTGGAATCAGCGATGTGGGAACTGTTGTATTCGCCTGCTTCTCGAACGTCGATGAGCGCGAACTTGGACTTACCGTGTAGCAGGTCGTTGAGGTCTTTGGCGGAGATAATATTTGCCATTGGAACCTTCCTTCGTGTCGTTTGAAAACTCCCGGGCTAGGGCCGCAAACTGTGCCGGTCTGCGACTCCCCAATATCTTGCCGCTAGCATAATCA
>UINC01000610.1_pt1 | contig 41749 bp, 39 predicted proteins | sample 5385821 | NCBI WGS metagenome assembly UINC01 (sample SAMEA4666929, study PRJEB26691) | marine metagenome | isolation source: Pacific Ocean | place: Pacific Ocean | collected 2011-10-13 | reverse complement strand
TGACATCTTTCACCTTGGACCCCAGGTTGGAAACAGCTGATATTGATTTAGTGAACAATCATTGGCCAAGAAAAATGATTCAATCAAAGTTTGAGCTCTATAAAAGTAAAAACTATAATAGAGGTACAACATCTAAGGAAAATAAAATGCAGCGAAAAATAAGAACTGACAAAAAATTAGAAGAAAAGAAAAATATAGATTAATACTCTAGACATGGTATTCTTGTAATGGTTTAACCTTAATTTTCTCTCTGGTGCGTATAGCGTGCAATACAGCATCGGCAGCCGATATAGTTGTAATCGCCATAATCCCTTTTTGAATGCAGGCCTTTCCTATTGATTCTTCATCGTACCTTGATTGTGCTCCTAATGGAGTGTTTATAACAAGACTTATATCATTATTTTTTATATAATCAACAACGTTTGGTCGGCCTTCGCCTACTTTATATACCGTCTTTACATTCATACCATTTTTTATTAGCTCTGTAGCCGTCCCTTTTGTAGCTATAAGATTAAAACCTAATTCTGAAAAACCTCTTATTGTAGAGATTATATTAAACTTATCCTGGTCATTAACAGAAACAAAAATTAATCCAGAGCTTGGTAGCTGAGTTCCTGCGCTAAGTGTAGCCTTATAATAAGACAAACCAAAATTTTCCGATATCCCCATAACCTCACCAGTGGATTTCATCTCAGGACTTAAAAAAATTGATTCTGAAGGAAACTTATTAAACGGGAGCACGGCTTCTTTAATCGATACATGCTTCATACTGTTCCACCTTGGCAGGCTGTAATCTTTTAATTTTGAACCAGCTGCTAGCTGTGCTGCAATCTTTGCAAGCGGGACGTTTGTAGATTTACTCACAAAAGGTATTGTTCTGCTTGCTCTTGGGTTTACCTCAAGCACATAAAGATTATCTTCTTTATATGCAAACTGTATATTAATCAAGCCCATTACATTTAGCTCTATCGCTAGTAATGATGTTATTTTTTCGATCTCATCTATTGTATTGGATTTAATTTGATATGGAGGTAGAACGCAGGCAGAGTCTCCAGAATGTATACCAGCCTCTTCAATATGTTGCATGATTGCACCAATATAAACTTCTTCGCCATCGCATAATGCGTCTACATCAAACTCAAAAGCATCTTCTAAGAATTGATCTATCAATATTGGATGTCCTTTCGTAACATCAGCGGAGCGGGCTATATAATCAATTAGCTGATCTTGAGAGTAAACAATCTCCATCGCTCTTCCACCCAAAACATAGCTAGGCCTTGCTAATATAGGATATCCAATAGTGGCTGCAATTTCAACAACCTCTTCTAGGTTTCGTCCAGTCCCATAAGTAGGACACAATATATCTAGTTTATTTAATATTTTTCCAAACTTCTCTCTGTCTTCAGCCACATCAATATTCATTGGAGACGTTCCAATGATTGGAGCGCCGGCTTGAGATAACATGTTAGAGATTTTTAGTGGGGTTTGCCCTCCGAATTGTACGAGGACACCATCAGGGTTTTCAAAGTCAATAATATTCATTACATCTTCAAAAGTAACAGGCTCGAAATATAAGCGATCAACTAAGTCAAAATCTGTGCTAACTGTTTCAGGATTGCAATTCACCATTATTGTCTTATACCCTAACTCTTTTAACCCAAAGACCGCCTGAACACAGCAATAGTCGAACTCAATTCCTTGTCCAATTCTATTTGGCCCCCCCCCAAGGATCATTATTTTTTTACTTTTTATGGGCTCAATCTCATTTTCATGGTCATATGTTGAGTAACAGTATGGTGTCTTTGCTTTAAACTCAGCTGAGCAGGTATCTACAAGTTTATAAGAAGGAATAATATTATTTTTTATTCTTTTTCTTCGAACTTTATCAATACTTGTGTGGGTATTTCTCGCTATTTGTGCATCAGAAAACCCATTTTCTTTTAACCGTTTAATCGGTGATAAAAAGTCTTCGTCAGATATCATTTTTATTTGATAAAGAAACCAGGGATCTATTTTTGTAATATCAAAAATTTCTTGAACAGTTTTGCCATTTAAAAAAGCTTCTCTTATTTTTAATATCCTGAATGATGTTGCAAAGCGCAAACTATTTAAGTCAAAGAATCTAGCTCTTTTTAATTCTGGATCTTCTTCAAAAGCCCATTTTGGTTCTAATCCGTCAATACCAACCTCAAGAGATCTAAATGCTTTTTGTATTGATTCTCTAAATGTTCTTCCAATGGCCATAATCTCGCCAACACTTTGCATTTGAATACCCAAGTGTCCAGTGGCTGATGGAAATTTTTCAAAATCAAATCTGGGAATTTTTGTTACTATATAATCTATCGTAGGCTCAAAGGCAGCTAAAGTTTCTCCGGTTATGTCATTAGGTAACTCATCTAATGTATAACCTACTGCTAATTTTGCAGCAATTTTCGCTATGGGAAACCCCGTTGCCTTTGATGCTAAAGCTGATGAGCGGCTTACTCTTGGGTTCATTTCTATTATAATCATTCTTCCATTATCAGGATTAACAGCAAACTGAACATTTGAGCCTCCTGTTTCAACACCGATTGTTCGAAGACATTGAATGGCCCAGTTCCGCATTTTTTGATATTCCTTATCAGATAAGGTCATTGCAGGTGCAACGGTTATTGAGTCTCCAGTGTGAACCCCCATCGGGTCAATATTCTCAATTGAGCATATAATAATCGCATTATCATTTTTATCTCGGATCACCTCAAGCTCGAACTCTTTCCAACCTATAAGAGATTCTTCAATGAGCACCTCACTAATTGGGCTTGCAGCAATACCATTTTCAACAAGGTTTTGAAATTCATCAAAGTTATATGCTACAGACCCTCCTGTCCCCCCAAGAGTAAACGACGGCCTAATTATTACTGGGAAACTAATCTCACTTATAAGTTTTTTTGCTTCATCCCAGTGATAGATAAAATTACCTTGTGCCGTTTCAATAGATACTTGGTCCATTGCCTCTTTAAACTTTTCACGGTCTTCAGCCTTTTGGATGGCATCAATCTGTGCGCCAATTAATTCAACATTATATTTTTCTAAGATACCATTATCATTTAATTCGATTGCAAGGTTTAACGCTGTTTGACCACCAACAGTTGGCAAGATAGCATTAGGATTTTCTTTACTTATAATTTTTGATACATAGTCTACTGTAATTGGCTCAATATAGGTTCGATCAGCTATTTCAGGATCTGTCATAATTGTCGCAGGATTAGAATTAACTAAAATAATCTTATATCCTTCTTCTTTTAATGCCCTTGCCGCTTGCGTACCTGAGTAATCAAACTCACAAGCTTGGCCAATAACAATAGGTCCGGCCCCAATGATTAATATCGATTTTATATCATCTCTCTTAGGCATCCATCATTCCTATAAATTTCTTGAAAAGATATCGACTGTCATGAGGGCCAGGGCTTGATTCTGGATGGTATTGGACAGAAAAAGCCGGGTAATCTATAGATTTTATTCCTGCAGAGGTATTATCGTTTAGGTTGATGTGAGTTTGAATTACATTTTTTGGTAAACTCTCAAGGTCAACAGCAAATCCGTGATTCTGGCTAGTAATTTCAATAGTTTTTTTCTCCATATTTTTAACCGGATGATTTATCCCGCGGTGACCAAACTTCAGTTTAAAAGTCTTTGCCCCTAATGCAATAGCTAAGATCTGGTGACCTAAACAAATACCAAATATTGGTTTTTCCCCTAGTATTTGTTTTACTGTTTTTATACCATATTCAACTGCTGCTGGGTCTCCTGGACCGTTTGATAAGAATACACCATCTGGGTCAAATGATAAAATATCTTTTGCTGTAACACTCGCGGGAAAAACAGTTACCTGACAATCTAATTCTTCTAGTAATCTTAGAATATTTTTTTTGATACCAAAATCAATAGCGGCAACCTTGTATTTACCTTTATCAGACCAATTATAAATATTTTTTGTTGAAACAATTTTTGCTAAATCTAACCCAACCATTGAAGGAGATTTTTTTAGTTTATTTGTTAACTTATTTTTATCGTCCTTAGTAGATGATATAATTCCATTCATAGCTCCATTATCTCGGATGTGCCGTGTAAGCGACCTAGTATCAATATTTTTTATACCAACTATATTTTGTTTTTTAAGATAATCTCCTAAAGACATCTCTGAGCGCCAGCTTGATGGAAAAAGAGACTCTTCTTTAATCACAAACCCAGATACTTGTATCTTTTCTGACTCAATATCCTCTGCGTTTACACCATAGTTACCAATATGTGGGGCAGTCATGGTAACTATTTGTTTTGCATATGATGGATCGGTTAATATTTCCTGATAACCAGTCATGCCGGTATTAAAACAGACCTCTCCTATAGACTGTCCTATTGCCCCAAAAGCAATACCGTTAAATAATTTTCCATCATCTAATAAAAGGATTGCTACATTTTCTTCTTTCATTTAATTCGTAATACTTTTCATTATAAGACAAAAAAAAGGCCACTCAAAAAATGAATGGCCGCTCAATTATGAACACTAATAAATATTCTAATTATCAGTCTGTTGAAAATAATCCTCCCCATTTATTGCAATAAGAGCATAACTCTACAGTTTGACAAGACCCCAAAACTTTTCTCTGCATTTCTAACCTTTTCAGCATCCATGCTAGTGATATAGACATCATCATCCAAAGAACCGACAGCCTCTATAAATAACGGGTTGCTACCAACACGTTGGCTAACATTCCTATCATCCATCGAATATGCATAGCCTACCGGTCCGCGATTTACTGCCTTTGACCTAGAGTAGCTTGTCGTTCCATATACTAAATTCCCTTGCATATCAATCACCTCGGGGCTCATTGAAGCATCAACAGCGTGCTCACGAGCATCAATAACAATTCCAGATACACGCTGACTTTTTGGTATGGCAGCACTCGTCATTAAATAGGCTGGGTTCATATTATCTATTTTATATCCTTCAATATCGGTCAGTATTTCTGACAAACCTGACATCCTTACAGCAAGAGCAATAGCTACTTTTTCCCCTTCTAAATATTCTATTTCACCTTGCTGATATGCGCTCCCTATTAATCCTTCTAGTCGACTTTCAATTAAAGCCTCATCACTCATCAACTCCCCAACTAATCTACCATCAAAATTTACTTGTTTCATTAATTCAACTAGATTGGTCCTTGCTTTAGTACGAGCTTCAGCCTTAGCTATCTTTATATTTTTTTCAACAATATCAAGAGAATTATCAACCGGAGTTCTCTTTTCTATATCAGCCGTTCCTCTACAGACAATAATTCTATTTGAATAGTCAATAAACCCCTCATCGGTGTTTACGATAAAAGAATGGGGTTTAGATTTTTGTGCATTTATGGAACCACTACCTATAAACAAAATTAGGAGTATTATGCTGCGGATGGATTGTTTAAGCATACCAAAAAATAACATTAATTCTATCATTGGCGCAACTCCCCTAACAATAAATAAAATTGTAAATTCTGTTTATATGATTAAAAAATTATTTGTTTTTCTACCGCTATTTATCCTATTTCATATTTCCTGTGTGGAAAATATAATATTTATACAGGTTTACCCCGATGGGCAGACTTACTTAAAGTTTGTTAGCACTGGAGATTCAACTGATATACACGATAATGACTTTCACCATCCATTTAAAAACAATGGGGGTGGTAATAGCTCGTTTAATTTATCAAAAACAGATTCACTATGGGAAATGACTACAGAAGCAATCTATCAAGATTCCATTTTTGATTTCAGACCTAGATATGGTCTTGCCTTTAAGATAAAAAGGAGTGAAGAAATAAAAGCAATATCTTCTTTATATAATTTTAAAATGGAGTTTATTGGTAGAGCGATTAAAGAACATTATCCATTGCTCTATGAAGCCTTGAAGAATAATAATCTAGACAGCCTTGAGTGGCTTCCTGAAGCAATGACGGTTATTATTAATCAATCCTTAATTGATCTGGAAAAAGATACGACAAAGGTTAATTATAAAATTAACAGAGCAAGACTAGTAAATCATTTTAAGAATTCATTTGCAAGAATAACTACATTTGAAGATTTGAAATATATACAAGAAAACCGTCTAGATTTTATTAAAACCACAATAAAGCCTTTTAAAAAGGGCGAACAGTTTGCAAAAAACCTTGCCGAAAAAATGAAAATGCGAGAAGATTATTTAAAAGCATCGCTAGACCTGAAAGATGACTCTTTTGTCATAAAACTATTAATGCCTGGAGAAATATTTTCGGGAAACTCATTATCAATGAGTCAGGACACCCTAATCTGGAAGTTTGGCCTTGACTCGTTATTAAATGTAAATTACACTTTGAGCGCTACATCAGTCGTTTATTCAAAGAAAAAAATTCAAAAAACATCTATACTCGTTGTCTTTTTCCTCTTAATCTTTGGTATAATCGTGGTTAACAAACAGAAAACAATATGATGATGAAAATTATTACATTTTTCATGTTTACAAGTATAATTATGTCAAAACCACTTTATGGAGATAAACAATTATATTCAATGCTCAAAAATCATTGCAAAATGATTACTGGATTCCCAAATCTATTAGACATGCATATATATAGTGATAAAGAGGGTAGGGTTTTGCAATTAGACATAGAAGGGGTAGATATTAATAATAAAGACTATGTCCTTATGGTGATGGAGGCTATGTCACTGATTGGACAATACTCAAAAATTCCATTTCATAAATTCATACTTATTGAACATTATCCGGAACCAAAAATACCAACGGGGTTTGAGAGCGATGCTGATTGTGCTATTAATTATTTTGTCAATCAAAAAATACTAGAGAATACGTGGATAAAAGACTGCCTTAGTAATAGTATTTTGCAAAGAAAAATTGAAAACTGGTCTCAATTAAATAAGAATAATTAATGATGAACCCGTTTATTCAATCTTTAAAATTATTTTCTGAAAAAAACTTTCCTATAAAAGAAGTGTCAGATTTTATTTCAAAATCACAGTTTTCTGTGAAACTATTAGAACAATATTCGCACTTTAGTGTAGACACATATACCAGAAACATGATATATAAAGATCCAAATTTTGAGATACTGTTAATATGTTGGGACACAGGACAAATGGCCCCAATTCATGGACATGAAGGAGAAAAGTGTTGGTTTAAAGTAATAAGCGGGGCATTAGAAATATGTAACTATAAAGTAGAGTCAAAAACTCCGCTTAGACTAAAACAAATAGAAAAAATTCATGCCCCAGCAGGATATGTCGATGGCCCTGCAGACATACATTCGGTTAATAACTGCTATAAAGAACCGGTAGTAACCCTACATGTTTACGCAAAACCTTATGATAGCTGCGAAATATATGATCTAAAGAAAAAACAAATTAAAAGATTACAAATGGACTATTACAGTATAAATGGACAGCTATGTTAAACAGATCATTACTATGCGTATTTTTAATATCAACACCATTATTACTTTCTCAAAACGCAACTCATAAACCGGATAGTAGTCTTAAGTTTGATTCAATAACAGATATAAAGCTTTTTCATAGTCCACCAGATCCATTATTCATAGGTCGCCCATTTGAATTATCACTAGTTACTGAAATAAATGACTCGTTATTATCCTCTGTTTTATTATTTTTTAAAACAAATAAAATGGAAACATACAGAGAAATTATTTTGTCTGGAGATAGTGGCTTGTACAAGTACAAGATTGATATAAAAAAATTTCCTGGAGAATCCATAAACTATTTTTTTGCGGTTAGAACGTTAGATGGGAAATTATATGGTGCCCCAGTCAATAATAACAACCTACTAAGTCCAATAAAAAAACCATTCATTGATCCAGTTCAATACTTTGAACAGAAAAAACGTTTGAACCAATGAAAGATATGATAAATAGAGCTATAGAGCTTAGAAAATTAATAGAAAAACATAATTATCATTATTACATCCTAGATGATCCACTAATTTCAGACGGCGAATGGGATAATCTATTTAAAGAACTAGAAAGCATCGAAACTAAGTACCCTGAACTAATTGTCAAAAATTCTCCAACTCAAAGAGTTGGCGTAAAACCTCTTGATAGCTTTGAAACCATCACGCATCGCAAACCAATGCTCTCTCTATCCAATGCTATGAATAATAATGAGCTGACTTTATTTGATGAAAGAATAAAAAAGCTGCTTGAGACTAATACCAATATTGAATATATGGCAGAACCTAAGTTAGATGGTATTGGCGTTGAGCTCATTTACGAAAAAGGGATTTTTTCTGCAGGTTTGACTAGAGGTGACGGTTTTGAAGGAGAAGATATAACACAGAACCTTCGAACAATAAGAGCATTACCTCTAAAGTTATTAGGGGATAAAATTCCAAGGTTATTAGAAGTGAGAGGTGAAGTATTTATCGGAAAAAATGAGTTTATAAAATTAAACAAGAACCAAGAGGTCATTAACAAACAACTATTTGCCAATCCAAGAAATGCTGCGGCTGGTAGTCTAAGACAGCTTGACTCAAACATTACAGCTAACAGACCTCTTTCCCTCTATTGCTATGAGCCAGGGGTTATAGAAGGAGTTGAATATAAAACTCATGATGAGTTTTTAATCCATATTACCAAACTAGGCTTACCAGTAAATAATTTGATTAAAAAAGTGGTTGGAATAAAAAATATAATAGAATACCACAATAATCTAGAGCTAATTAGAGATCAGCTTGGCTATGAAATAGACGGAACCGTTTTTAAAGTGAATAATTATAGTAAGCGAGAAGAAGCTGGTTCTCGTAGTCGATCACCGAGATGGGCAATCGCAGGAAAGTTTAAAGCACAACAGACAACGAGCACAATAATAAGTATTACAATACAGGTTGGAAGAACCGGCGCTCTCACGCCCGTTGCAAGAGTTAAGCCAGTTTTTGTGTCAGGTGTTACCGTGACAAATGTCACGCTCCATAATCAAGATGAAATAGATAGAAAAGATATTAGAGTTGGGGACAAAGTATTGATTGAACGGTCCGGAGATGTGATACCAAAAATTGTAAAGGTAGTAGGACGTGACAAAAAGAATGCTCAAAAATTTAAAATAGATACACTGTGTCCATCATGTGGCCAAAAAACAAAAAAGCAAAATGATGAGGCAATAATGAGATGTGTCAACTCCTTTTGCCAAGCACAAGTCCAAGGAAGGATACAACACTATTGCTCGAAGCTTGCAATGAACATTGAAGGATTAGGAGATAAAATTGTTGAACAATTAATAGATAACCATTTGATAAAAAATATCGATGATCTTTATTCAATTAAAAAAAATAAAATCTCAAGCCTTGATGGTTTAGGAGATAAATCTGCAACTAATATTATTGATTCGATTAACAAGTCTAAGAAAACAACGTTCGCCAGATTTATATATGCTTTAGGAATTAGAAACGTAGGGGAACACACTGCAAAATTATTAGAGAAGAAATATAATAGTGATCTAGAAACATTTATAATTGCCGAAGAAAGCGAGCTATTAGAAATAAACGAAATAGGTAAAATAGTCGCAAAATCCATTGTTGAATTCTGGAATGATAAAAATAATTTAACCATAGTAAATAATTGCATAGAAAGAGGAGTAGTTATTGAACAGATAAAAAAATCTTCTTCTAACTCCTTAGATGGAGAAATATTTGTGTTTACTGGTTCGCTAAATCTAATAAATAGAAACAATGCTAAGACTATGGTTGATAATGCTGGGGGACAAACAAAAAACTCAATTACAAAAACAACAACATACCTTGTAGCCGGTGAAAATTCAGGGTCAAAACTAGAGAAGGCTAAACAATTAGGTATATCAACTCTTTCTGAAAAGGAATTTTTGGAATTAATTGGGAACACATAAAACCTTATTTTGTTTTATATAAAATAAATAATTAAGCAGTAAGTTTGTTTATGGATGTAATGAAAATCGAAGAAATAGTTGGTGACATAATTCTTGTTATTTTAGATAATTACGAGCCACTAAAAAAAATTGGTATAGAAAGCGATAAATTTTTTGTTAGAGTCAAGGGCTATGACGAATATGGACTTTGGATATATCAACCGCAGTTTAGTATACCAAAGATCAATAACAATAAAAAAACCGGCACCCAGAAAGTGGAAGCCTCAATATTAATTCCTTGGGGATTTATCGTATCTATAGCCCATTTCCCAGGAGCCGAAGGTTTTGACTTTCCCAGCCCATTTGATTCTCATATCGGGTTTAATTAATCCTAAGTGCCTAACACAGCAATAAAGATTGAGGGTTTAACAAAATCCTATAATAATGTCCCAGCACTTAAAGGTGTAGACATAGATATATCCAAGGGGGAGTTTTTTGGACTATTAGGACCTAATGGTGCAGGAAAAACCACAACAATCAATGTTCTAACTGGACTAGTTTTTAAAGATAATGGAACTTGTCTGGTGTTTGATAAGGATATAGTAACGGATTATCGATATACAAGATCTAAGATTGGGATTGCTGCTCAAGAGCTATCAGTCGATTGGTTTTTTACGATTGAAAAATTACTTTATTTTCAGGCTGGCTATTATGGGATTACTGCGAATAAAGCAAAACACAAGGTTAATGAGTTATTGATCAGACTCGGTCTAGATAAAAAAAGAAACTCAAGACTTCGTCAACTTTCCGGAGGCATGAAACGGAGATTTCAAATCGCAAAAGCACTCGTTCACGATCCAGATATTTTAATCCTAGATGAGCCAACCGCAGGGGTAGATGTTGAACTAAGGCATGATCTATGGAAGTATCTAAAAGAGCTTCATAACAATGGAAAAACCATATTACTAACAACTCATTATATTGAAGAGGCTGAGCTCCTTTGTGAAAATGTTGCCATCATTGATGAAGGAAAAATATTGAAAAAAGGATCGCCTAAAGAGCTAACTAAAGAACTTGGGGAATCTGGAGTAACCGTACAAACAGGACACAATATAAACGATCTCGAAACCTTATTGCCTAGTCTGACCTATACTGTTGAAGACTCTAGAATGCACTTCACTGTGAAAGACCCTGAGAAGGCCATACCTGAGATTATTCAAAAACTAACAAAAACAAATATCCCAATACATAGTATCACAACAGAAACATCATCATTAGAAGATGTGTTCTTAGAACTTACAGGGAAAAGTATTAATGAATAAAAACATGCTAAAATATTATGATTAACTGGATTGGTCTTTGGACACTAACAAATAGAGAAGTAGGAAGGTTTTTTTCTGTATACCGTCAGACAGTGATCCCAGGACTCATTTCTTCCGTTCTCTATATATTAATATTTGGTTTTACTTTAGAACAGCGTATATCTGAAATACAAGGGGTATCTTATACAATGTTTATTCTTCCAGGACTTATCATGATGAATACACTTACTAATGCTTCTTCAAACACGTCATCCTCAATGCTTCAGATGAAGCTTCTTCAACAACTACCAGATCTCCTTACGGCACCCTTATCTGGACTAGAGATCGCATTGGCTTATATCATAGGTGGGACAGTGAGAGGAATGGTTAACGGAATTCTTGTTCTTTTAGTTGGTGTTATTTTAATCGACTTACCTATATCGAACCTTCCAGGTACTTTGATGTTTATATTTTTGGTATCATGGGCTTTTTCTAGCATGGGACTTGTGATGGGGCAACTGGCTGAAAGCTGGGACCAGTTAGCTATGATACAAAATTTTTTCCTGACGCCACTTAGTTTTTTAGGTGGTATTTTTTATTCAATAAAAATGCTTCCTGACTGGGCACAAAGTCTTAGTTTTATAAATCCAATATATTATATGATTAATGGAATTCGGTATATGATACTTGAAATAAGTGATTCACCAGTGACTATAAGTTTTTGGATGGCAGTTTTTTTAACATTATTATTTACTAGCTTAGCTATAATAATGATGCAGTCTGGAAAAAGAATAAAACAATGATCAAAAAACAAGCAGTGTTTGTTACCCTCTCCTTTCTGCTTGCAAACAATCCTGACAGTGATAATATACATTGGAAAGACTATGTTCGTTTTGGCGGTGTAAATAATGGGACGATAAACCAGACAGGTGTCGCTACTTATTATAGGATAAAAAGAGTGACCAATAATACTTTTAGAGATATAAGATTTTTTGGGCATTTTTTTGATTCATCTCCCGATTTAAGAGTTAGAACCAAATCAAGTAACAAATATGATTTCAATAATAGCCTTTATAATTTTAACACTTATGTTTATCATAAATCAGGAAAAAACCTTAGATATCATTTCAATCAAGGCATAGGAGGCTTGTTAAATAATATAAATAATGGGAATATGACTTTTGAAATTGGATGGGCCTATGACAAATCAGATTATATAGAAAGCGATGAAAAAACAACGTATATAAAAGGATCCGGCACCTTTGATAAAGACTGGGAAAAATTAAGCACAAAGTTAGAGGTTGAGTATTTTCATCAGGTGTCAGAACAAATCAAGTTTGACCTATCAAGGTTTCAGACTATTTTGGAATTGCAGTATGTACCATTTAATAAATGGGGGATAACCCTGGGGATAGTTCAGGAAAACTATTCCGAACCACAAAAAATTAGTTTTAGACCTAACCCAACCAATATTTATCTATCCATAAGCAGGTCAGGCTTTATCAACTAAAAGGGATTAACCAGTGCTAACCTAATATAGGGCTGTACACCTTCTCCTCTAGGGTTTTCGGACCACCGATCTATCGTCTGAGCAATTCCCACGCTATAAATAAACAGTGGCATATTCCCAATAATTATCGCTAAACGAGCCTCTACCCCTGTAGTAATAACCCAATCATTATTTTCCGATCCCCATACCTTTCCGAAATCTGAAATACATGAAAAAGATAATTTACCTGCTTTAATTACTCTCATTATTTCCAATACACTTAGGTTTAATAGTGGACTTCTTAGTTCGGCTGAGCCCATAAAAGCTCGATCACCTAAATTAGAACCCTCCCAGCCTCTTGGGCTCATATGCTCTTTCCCAAAAATAATCTGACCTGCATAATAATTACTTGGAATATCAACAAGGCCTGCGGTTTCTTGAGCTGGTGGATTTCCAGAAACCATTTCATACCTACCGCGAATATATAACACAGTAGGACCTAATTTTTTATTGATATAAGCGTCTATGTTATAATGATTATATGTAAAATCCCCCCAGATGTTTTTATTAACAAAATTCCCTTCTAGTTTAAGCCCATAGCCATTTCTAGGGATATATAAATTGTTCAGGTCTGGACGTTTTTTTACAAAAGTATATGCTAACGAGACAGAACCTTCTTTACCACTCTCGGGAGCTGCTTGGCTGAAAATATCTAGGCTGTCAGGCTCAACCACTATTTTTCTATCGAAAAGTTTGAGAGCATATCTAATGTTATGGTTTGATGATATAATATTACCAAAGTTGTGGTTTCTATAGCCAAATAGTTCAAGCCCATTATAAAACTCGATCAGATAATCATTGTTTTGATTATAAAATCGTTCTTCAAAAAAAACATCTTTGTAATAATTAAACCCCCAGAACCCGCCAATTGGTCTTCCTGTTGCGTTTAAATAACCAAAACCTCCATATATATCTCTCCAGTCGCTAAAAACGAAAGATTGAAAAATATTTCTTCCGGTTACATCAGTATATGCGCCATTATATAATAAGCCCGTTACATCTGGAAATATTATGGTTCCAAAATGTTTTATGTTATCTATGAAGGAATATTTTTGAGATTCTAGAGTATCAATAAGGTCTGGCATAGAATCTAAATTTGGGATTACATGGTCTGGCCTTTTATCACGCCAACTAGAATAAAAAGGATTTATAGCAATATCATTATTCTCTGCTATGCGATGTGGATCTACATCAACAATCCTAGCTGAGTCAACATCTCCAAGAGTTAATCCTGTTATGGCAGTATTATCATAGTTCCATCCCACTGTCCATACCGCATCACCAATGTTTGTGTTTTGGATACTTTTTTTCGTATTGATATCCACAGTATGAAAATTTGGCGTCATATTAGAGTGAGAGGTATATGTGATTTCATTACCTTTTGGATGCCATACTGGCCGGTAATCCACATGTTTTGCGTTTGTAATTCTAACCGGCTCTTTTCGATCAAGATCAAAAACAACTATATCCATGTTCCCATCTTCTTTCGATATAGCATAAGCGATTTTATCACCATCAGGGCTCCAAGCAGGTGTAACAATCTGTACATCCCCAGAATAGTTTGTAATTCTTTCTATTGACGATGTATCATCTAAAGAAATAGTAAATAAATTAGAGGTACTATTTTTATGGGAAACAAAAGCTATTTTTCTGCTGTCAGGGGACCAACAAGGATTGTTAGCACGTTTCGATTTTGTAAGTCTTTCCCGATCTTTTGATTTTAAATCAATTAAATGAATATCCCACGTAAGAGACTGATTTTTACCGTATCCATATTTAGAGTAAACAATTTTCTTACCGTCTGGAGATACTTTTACATATCCAGAAATTCCACCATAGTCTAATTCTTCGAGCTTCCAAATTGGTTTTACCTTTTTGGGTTTATTATTTTTCTTCTTTTTCTGTCTTTTCTTATAAATTTCTTTTTCTTTACTCGTATCTCTAACTGCTAAGATCAATGAAAGGTCACGCTGTTTATCATTTTTTCTACCTACCATTACGATCTTTGTAGTGTCACCCTCAAACCAGTCAAAACCATACACATAACGCAAAGGAAGAGAATATGTTTTACCGATATCAGCATACGTTTCTTTTTGAGATCGAAGCCCAAAAAAATAGGTATTCATTTGCCTTCGCCATTCTTCTTCAAATTGTTTTACTGTGATTCCAGTATGTTTTTTGAACGCTTGAGAAAAATTAAATAATTTTAGTGTATCTCTGTGATTTAGAATTTTAACTAGTTTTTCATCGCCAAATCGATCTGCAAAGTAAAGCACTTTCGAAAATCCATCGTTATGTGGATCTTTAATTTTATGGACAGAGTTTTTTAGCACATGGTATTTGTGGGAAATATCAAAACGTTCAGGACGCCATTTTTCAGTAAAATATTCAGCCAGGCCTTCTACAACCCATCCCGGAGACCTGCCATATAATTCGTTCATAGGAAAAGGGAGCCATGACTTTGTCACATTAAAATAAACTAAATGCTGAAGTTCATGAGCTAATACGATGTTTAGCCATTTTTCACCTTCAGCCCAAATAGTCATATCATTCTGATCTACCCATATCACAGTATAATTTGCCGGGACTGCAAAGCCATTAGAAACTTCATCTTCAGTGGTAAAAACAATGTCTAAACGTCGCAGGATATCAAGACCTACCTGCTTCATTAAAATAGGTCTGATCTTCTCAGCCAGATTAGCACCCTTCAAAGCAATATCATAGAGGCCATCATGAAAGTGTACATTAAAGTTTTCTGTTTTTATTGTCTCCCACTTTAACTCAGGGTGGGTGCGATTGCTAAACATCCAAGCTCCTTGCGAATAAACCAGATTTACTAAAAGATATAAAGGGATTAAGTTTTTAATCATTAATAATGTTCAAAGTTTTTAATTCTTCTTTTAACTCTAAAGTGTTTTTATAGTGTACTCCATGCAAACCTACCTGATTTGCACCGGTGATATTATCTTTTAAATCATCAATAAACACGCAACTTTCTGGATCTACTTTAGCAGCCTCACATGCGAGCTGATAAATCTTTTTTTCAGGCTTTCGGCATCCTACTTCGTACGAGTAGATCGCACCATCCACCAAATTTGGGAAAACATAATTACCTTCGACTTCATTTTTTATGTGTCTAGAATTTGTATTAGACAAAAGCCAGATCTTGTAGGACCTCTTTAGTCTGATTAAAATATCTACCACATCCGTTTCATCACCTAAAAGCATAGACCATGCAGCCCAAAATTGATTTTCTGTTAGACTGTTTCTATCCGGCAGTGAATTTTTACATGATTGATACCAATCGTGATCAGTCATCTGGCCTCGTTCATAAGCATCATGCGCTTCTTCAGGAAAAGAATTTTCTACAATATCAAATGAGATATCTGTAATAGCCGATATTTTCTTAATCATCTTCTCCGGATGAATGCGCAGTAAAACTCCGCCAATATCAAAAAATATTACTTTTATAGATTTGTTATTTACCATTCAAACGGCCCCTCAACAGCATACCATAGATATAGTGTGACTATTGTTCTATAGGGTTTCCATTTTTCAGCTTTTTCGTTCATTTGTTCAATTGTTGATAACTCATCTAAATCATAAACAATTTGAAAACCTTTTTGCACGCCTAGATCCGTTACTGGGAACACATCAGATCTTCTAAGAGTAAAGATTAAAAACATTTCTGCTGTCCATTTCCCTACGCCTTTTATCATTGTAAGCTGTTTTAATATTTCTTCATCATTCATCATTATAAAATTTTCATCATTAATTAATTTGTTTCCAAAAGCCTCTGCAATATTTTTCATATAACTAGCTTTCTGCCTTGATAGTCCAACACTATATAAACTGTTTATATCAATATCTAACACTTCTCTGGGCTGTATATTGATTCCTGAACGAAACAACGCCAAAAATCTATCAGATATTGTTTTTGCCGCTTTCCCACTTATTTGCTGATAAATAATCGAACGGCAGAGCGACCAAAAATAATTTTTTTCTATTTTTAATTTAGGGATATCAAACCCATTAAAAAGGTGTTTCAGAATTGGGTCAATGGATGATAATTGATTGATACCATCAACAATTGTTCTATCGTTGAGAACTAGTGAAGACATAGAAAAATTTCGTGATGGAGTTAAATATTGATCTAGATGTTTATTAGTCTAAAACAACTAAATCCTTTGTGGTTTTATTCAGTATTTCACAGTCATCCTTATTAATAATGACATCATCCTCAATCCGAACACCACCCCAACCAGCTAAGTATATCCCTGGCTCAATTGTCATTACATTATTTTCCGCTAAAACATCTTCGCTCGTTGGTGAAAACCTTGGTGACGTATGGATCTCTAATCCAAGCCCATGACCTGTTCCATGCGTATAATATTCACCATACCCCATTTCATGAATGTAATCTCTGGTTGCTGAGTCTACATCTTTACAAGAGACGCCAGCCTTTGCGATATCACAGCCTCGCTGCTGCGCCTCTTTAACAATAGCATAAATTTCATGGTGTTTATCAGTGGCTTCCCCAACAACTGGCGTTCGAGTCATATCAGCATGATACCCAGCATACTTTGCGGCTGCATCAATTACAATAAAATCACCTGTTTTAAATTCCCTATCCGTTGGGACTGCGTGCGGCAAAGCACCATTTGGGCCTGTAGCAACTATTGGTGAATAGGCCTCTCCATCTCCGTATTCCCGGTACTTGGAAACCATGGTATTTGCAACTTGTTTTTCAGTATACCCAGGACGAAGCATCGGAAGAATTTCTTCATATACTCTATCAGTGATCTCAACCGCAGTGCGTATTGCTTCTAGTTCTGTTTCATCCTTAACAGATGCTAGATCTTCGAGGATCATTTTCGTGCTCTCCCAGTGTATACCGGTAAACATTTTTTTCATTGAATCATAAAGAGTAAAGTTCACGTGGTCACCCTCAAACCCAATTTTTGTGTCATTATTTATTAGCTTGTTCTTTTTTATAATAGAAAGATTCGTGTCCATATCTATATAACGATCAAAACCTTTTACCTGTTCTTTGGACTGCTCAATATATCTACCATCTGTAATAAAATATTGTCCAGAAAGAGTAACCAAACAAGTTCCAGCAGATCCTGTAAACCCACATATATAGCGGATATTTGTCAGATTAGTTATCAGCATCCCATCAAGACCGCTGTCTACTATTACATTTTTTAGTTTCTGTTGCCTATCAAGATAAATTTTTTCGGTCATGATTATTTACTCTTTTTTTCAGATGTTTTTATCAATGCTTTTACAGCATCTCTTTCTAGACGAATCATATCGGGGTCCTCACCTTTTTGTTCTAACAGATCTAACACCTCAAGAGCCTGATAAAACAAAGCCTGATTTTTCAAAACATTTACAAGAGTAAATGTGGCAAGTCTGACACTTACGTTTAAAGATTCACCAGATTCAGATGGTTTTTTTGTGGTTGTTGCTGCTGATTTTCCCGGTTTTTTTGCAGGTGATTTCTTTTGTTGTGTTTTATCTTTATTCTCTGATTCAACCTTCTCAATAAATTCTTTTGCAGTTTGGTTAGATGGATCAAGATCCAAAACTTTTTTCCAAGAAGTGAGTAGTCTGGATGGCGATCTTCCTAAAACTGTCTGAATTTCACAAAGCATTATAGCCGCCTGTATATTATCTGGGCTATATTTTAAGGCATGCTTAATTTCTTTTTCTGCCTCTTTCAGATTACCGTCTTCTTTTTCAACTTGAGCAAGTACAAACCTGCCAGAGGCATCATTTTCATGGTACCCTAAGCCAATATTACAAACTTTTCTTGCCCTCCTATAGTCTTCCTGACTCAGATAAATATCTGCGAGAACCGGGAATAAGATTGTATCAAAATGATCAGCAAAATAAAGTTCTAGCTCTATCTGATTTTTTAAATCCATTTTATCGCCTATTTTTTTCGACCCAATTAGTTATATAATCTATCGTCTCATTAACTGGTGTTCCTGGGCCATATAATTTACCCACACCAGATTTCTCAAGAGATTCTATATCTTTTTTAGGTATTATTCCACCACCAATTAATAGAACATTTTCTAATTTTTTCTCTTCCATTAAATCCACTATACGAGGGAATATAGTGTTGTGAGCATTGTTTAAGCTAGACAAGGCAATAACATCAGCGTCCTCTTGAAGCGCGGCTGAAACTATCATTTCTGGGGTCTGCCGAAGCCCAAGATATATAACTTCCATTCCAGCGTCTCTGTACGCAGCTGCTAAGACTTTTATTCCTCTATCATGACCATCTAAACCAGGCTTTGCCATCACAATTCTTATTTTTCTATCCATATAACAATAAAATTAATTATCCTACAACTGACTTCATAATTAATAGTGTTGTCTTGATTTTTTAATAAATTATTAAAATAGTATATTGAATTAACCAAATTGGAGAATTTTATATTGGAACAAGATAAAAAGACCGCGCTCATTCATTATATAGAAGAATCTGTCATCGCAATAATTGGGATAGCAATATTCTTAGGCTTGCTCTGGTACAGTGATTTTAATATTAGCGTTAGAGTATTATCACTATGGATATTTCTGTTTAATGGAATTTTATTCACTTTTTGGCTATGGAAAAGTAATACTAAAAACTGGGAAAAGGCCGTTGTGGGTTTATACTTTATATTAGTTGAGATAATTATTCTATTAGGTGGAAAATAAATTTTATAGTTCTTTAGAATTAATAATAAAAGTTGCTGGACCTTCATTAACAAGCTCTATGTCCATCATTGCTCCAAACTCGCCAGTTACAGTATTTAAACCTTTATCTCTAAGTCTATTAACCATATGATCATAAATCTCTAATCCTTTATCAGGATTTTCAGCATTAATAAAACTCGGCCTCCTTCCTTTTCTGGTATTTCCACAAAGCGTGAACTGGCTAACTACCATTACAGAACCATTTAAATCTAGGACAGATAAATTCATTTTATCTTTTTCATCATTAAATATTCGAAGGTTAATGATCTTATCTACAACCTTATCCGCGTCTAAAAATTCATCACCCTTTTTTATCCCCACTAGAAGCATCAACCCAGATTTGATCTGGGATATAATTTCACTGTTAACAGTTACCTTAGCTTTTGAACATCTTTGGACTACAATGATCATTCTACACGAATGTTTTCTTTCCCGTATTTATCGCGTAACTGTTTTATGAAATTTTTATTTGTAGAAACCTTAATATTATGCGCTAAAACAGCTATGGGCTTATTGATCCCAGATTTAGGATTAGGAAGATGAAAAACCAAATTACAATCCCCGGGATATTTTTGGGCAAATTCATACAGATCTTCGATATCCTCCGGATACATATCTTGTGAATTAAAACTAATTATTAGTTTTCTTGAGAAGTGCTCTCGGGCATTTTCAATAGACACAATTCTATCAGCCATTACTTTTAAATCTGAAAAGTTCGTGTCATCTGCCATTTTCCCTTGAACAAAAACAACCCCGTCTTCTTCAATAAGATTTTCATACTGGGCAAAACAATCTGAAAAAGCAATAACCTCTACATGCCCTCCTATGCAGTCCATTTCAAAAAAGGCCATAGCTCTATTACGTCGATCATACTTTTTAGTAATCTTTGTTATCATACCTCCTACTGTAATTATATCATTTTTCTTCAGAAATAAGCTATCTGAGAAATCTATCGAGGTAAACTCTTCTAAATCTTCAGAGTGTTCTAACAATGGGTGACCTGAAACATATAGCCCTAGTACTTCTTTTTCATACACCAACGATTTTTTTTCTTCCCAGTCATCAACAATTCGGAGTTCAGGGGTTTTTATGAGAGAATTTTTTCCTGATCCATTTGAAAATAAATCAACCTGATTTTTGTTACCAGTATTCTGTAATTGTTGACCATATCTAATTGCAGTATCAATAGCATCAAAATTTTGTGACCTAGTACCTGAGATAGAATCCATAGAGCCTGATTTGATTAGGCTTTCTAAAACTCGTTTGTTTACTTTTTGCTGATCTATTCTCGAACAAAATTCGAAAATTGTTTCAAAGGAGCCCTCGTCTTCACGATTTTCAATTATACTCTGTAATGCTTTTTCACCAACATTTTTTATTGCATTAAGACCATATGATATGGTACTGCTGTCAACGGGATAAAACTGTGTATAGGACACATTAATATCAGGAGACTTAACCTCTATATTTAATTTTTTACACTCGTTAATAAGTGTAACGATTCTATCAATAGACGACATTTCACTAGTAAGATTTGCAGCCATGAATTCTGCAGGATGAAAGGTTTTTAACCAAGCAGTCTGGTACGCTATATAGGCATATGCAGTTGCATGGCTTTTGTTAAAACCATATTGGGCAAACTTTTCAATTAGTGTATAAATTTCTTGGGCTTTACGTTTTGAAATTTCATTTTTTTGAGCTCCTTCAACAAATTTTAATGACAATTTATTCATCAATTTTTTATCTTTTTTACCCATCGCACGTCGCATTATATCTGCCTCTGCAAGAGTAAACCCGGCAATATCATGAGCAATTTGCATAACCTGTTCTTGGTATACTATGATACCATATGTTTCTTCTAATATTGGAACTAATGACGAGTGGGGGTATTCTATTTTCTTTTTTCCATGTTTTCTAGCAATAAAATTGTCTATGTTATTCATAGGCCCTGGTCTATAAAGAGCGTTCATCGCGATTAGGTCCCCAATTGCAGTTGGTTTTAATTTTTTTAAGTACTCACGCATACCAGAAGACTCAAACTGAAATACTCCAATGGTCAAACCATTTGAAAATAATGAATAGACCTCTGGCTCTTCCATTGAGATTTCTTCTATTTCAACGTTCTCTCCTTTTGACTTAATCAACTCAAGCGCTTTGTTAATAACAGTAAGATTTCTCAGTCCAAGAAAATCCATTTTTAACAAACCTAGGTCCTCTAGACCTTTCATATCATACTGGGTAGTAATATCTCCGGAAGATGACTTATATAAAGGCACAAAATCCGTTAATTCTCCAGGTGCGATTACTACTCCTGCAGCATGTATAGACGCATGTCGGTTCATTCCTTCTAAAACAAGTGAGTGATCAACAAGCTCTTTATATTCATTTTCGGACATCTTTCTAAACTCTGGACTCTTTTTTATCGCACTATCTAGAGTAATGTTTAACTCATCCGGGATGGCTTTTGCTAAACGGTCAACCTCGCTAAAAGTATAACCCATTACCCTGCCAACGTCTCGAATAACTTGCTTAGCTTTCATTGAGCCAAAAGTAATAATCTGAGATACAGAAGTTTCTCCATATTGAGTTTTTATATAATCAATGACCTCTCCACGGCGTTCAATGCAAAAATCAATATCAATATCTGGCATACTAATTCGATCAGGGTTGAGAAATCTTTCAAACAATAAATTATGTTTAATTGGATCTATGTCTGTTATGCCCAATGCATATGATATTAAGCTCCCAGCTGCAGAACCTCGTCCAGGACCAACAGGTATATCATTATTTTTTGCATACTGAACAAAGTCTGCGGTAATTAAAAAATATCCTGCAAAACCCATGTTTTTTATTACACCAAGTTCGTGATCAATTTGCTTATTTATCTCCGGCGTGATATCCTTGTATAAATTATTAACTCCGGTAGCAACTAATGATTTAAGATATTCATCCGGGTCACCATTATTTTCGTTTTCAGGTATCGGGAAATTTGGCAAATGGTAAGATCCTGTATTTATCTCAAAATCAATACTTTCTGCTATTTTTCTTGTATTTTCTATGGCTCCTGGGACATCTTTAAATAGACTATACATTTCATCTTGGGTTTTAAAATAAAACTCAGGCGTAGCATATTTAAGCCTATTAGGGTCGTCTCTTTCTTTACCAGTCCCCAGGCATATATGAATATCATGGGCCTCAGAGTGTTCTTTTTTTGAATAGTGAGCATCATTCGTACATACAAGGGGGAGAGAAAGTTCCTTTGAAAGTTTTTTCATATTCTCAATATTAACTTCTTCTTCAGGGATGCCATGGTTTTGTACTTCTAAGTAAAACCTGTCTTGAAAAATTTCAGAAAACTTTAGGGCAGCATTTTTTGCTCCTTCATAATCACCTTTTAGCATTTTTTCTGGTATCTCTCCTTTTAGGCAACCAGATAAACAAATAAGTCCTTCGCTATATTGTTCTAATAAATCCATATCAATTCTTGGTCTATAATAAAACCCCTCTAAATATCCTGCGGTAACAAGCTTCATTAGATTTTGATAGCCAGATTGGTTTTGAACTAAAAGAATTAAATGATTATTCCCCCAACCTCCTCCAGGTACAGGGTTTTTATTATGCCTACTACCAACCGCTACATATGTCTCACAACCAATTATTGGTTTAATACCTGTAGTTTTTGCCTCCTTATAAAAAGGTACAACACTGAACATATTCCCATGCTCCGTAAGAGCAAGACTATCCATATTCAGATCATCGATAGTATTGACTAACTGGTTTACTCTTTGTGCACCATCGAGCAAACTATAATCAGAGTGATTGTGCAGATGTACAAATTCAGAAGTCATTATATTGTTCCTATGTAAATGGAAAACAAACCACCAAGAGTACAAAATTTTAACAATTTAGTGCTTCTCTTTGCTGTTGCTATATTTGGTTTATTTAAGAGCAAAATTACTACCACTGCCAATGGAATCTCAACGGTCAAGATTAGTAAAATACCATAAAAAATATTATAATAACCTGTTATAAAAGGCACAAAAGACCCGATCCCTAATAATGAAGATAACACTGTACATAAAACAATCGTTTTGTTTTCGCCATAGATTATTGGAAAAGTTTTTAAGCCAACAGATTTGTCTCCAATTACATCAGCCATATCCTTAACAATTTCTCTAATTAAAGTTAAACCAAAGGCCAATACAGCGGGAATTATCAATGGCTTAATATTGTCAAAGATAAAACCCGCATATATAAAAGAGAGGGATAATATTAGAGCAACCACAATATTTCCTATTAGAGGAAAGTATTTAAGTTTTGCATTATACCCAATGATTAGCGGTAAAGAAATACCAATAGAAACTAATTGTGAATTCTTATTTAGTTGTAGTGCAAATAGGGTCCCTAGAATAAATGCAAAAAGTGAAAATATGAGAGCATGTCTTCTTAAAACCAAACCTGAACTGATAGCTCTATCTGGACGATTAATTTTATCTATTTTGTAATCAAAGTAATCGTTAAGAGTGTTTGCTCCTGCTGTATAAAACATAACGACTAAAACAGCAAAGATAACAAAACTTATTGGACCATTATATTTTACGATAAAGGAAGAGATCACAATGGTAAGACCCCCTAGAATCACATTTAAGGGCCTAATAATCGTAATATATGCAAATAATTTTTTCATGAATTATTAATTACTAATACTCTAGTATCTTTATTTAAATCTCGCACAGATTCTAAATTATCGTATCCAGCTTTACTAAAAATTTCTTTAACTCTTTCAGGGTGAGCTCCTCTTCCGACTTCCAATATTGTTACTCCATTTTTTTTTACAACCTGGGGAATGATATTCGAAAATTTTCTATAGAATTCTAGGCCATCACTATTATCTGTCAGTGCCACCATTGGCTCAAAATCTTTCACATCACTCATTAAACCTGGAATTTCTTCTTGTGATATATAGGGCGGGTTAGATATTAACATGTCTGCAGTATGATTTATATCCTGGCAAAGGATATCTAGATTTATAAACTGAATATTTTTAAGGCCATACATGTCGGCATTATTTTTTGCTGTAGACAATGCACTATTAGAAATATCTATCGCGATAACACTGCAAAAAGGGATCTCAAGAGCAATAGTGATACCGATACAACCAGAGCCGGTACCTACATCAAGTATTATTGGATTTTCCTTTTTTGAAAGAATATCAATAGACACATCAATTAGTTTTTCCGTTTCCGGTCTTGGTATAAGAACATCCTGATTTACAAAAAATTTTCTACCATAAAACTCAGATGAACCAATAATGTATTGTGTCGGCTCACGGTTAACCCTTCTTTTAATCAGACCTCTTAAAATAATTAGATCTTCAGGTGTGACTGTTTTTTCAAATTGAAGATATAGATCAATTTTTTTGCAGCCTATTATATGTTGTAAAAGTGACTCTATTTCAATTCTAGGATTATCAAAGGATTTCTCTTTAAAATATTTTTTACCCCAATTAAGTATATCAATTAGCCGCCATATTTTTTCTGTTTTTGAGTTTTGAGGGTGCAAAATTATATGGTTTTATTTCCCCGGCCAATAGTATATCCTTTATATATCAAGTAATCTCAGCAGACAATATCTCCTGCTGCTCAGCGATTTTTAATTTTTCTATAATCTCTTCGATAGCACCATTCATTATTTCTGACAATCTGTATGAAGTAAAATTAATACGGTGATCTGTAACCCTTCCTTGAGGGAAATTATATGTTCTGATTTTTGCTGATCGGTCTCCTGTGGAAACAAGACTCTTCCTTTCAGCCGCGCGCTCTGCGGCAGCTTTTTCTTTCTGATCTGCTAGAAGCCTTGACCTAAGTACTTTTAACGCTGCTGCTCTATTTTTATGCTGTGAAGACTGATCCTGACAAGTAACCACAAGCCCTGTTGGAATATGTGTAATACGTATGGCCGATTCTGTTTTATTTACATGCTGTCCACCAGCCCCACTTGCTCTATATGTGTCAATCTTCAAGTCAGTATCATGGATCTCTACATCTACCTCTTCAGCCTCTGGCAATACTGCTACCGTGGCAGCAGAGGTATGTACTCGCCCACCAGTTTCTGTTTCAGGTACGCGTTGTACACGATGTACACCACTTTCATATTTTAACATTCCATATGCACCAACACCTTTTAATGCAATAATAACCTCTTTAAACCCACCTATTCCAATTTCATTAGAGGCGATTAATTCTTTCTGCCAATTATATTTTTCAGAAAAATGAGAATATAAACGAAACAAATCTGCCGCAAATAGAGCTGCCTCATCTCCGCCTGTTCCTGCCCGAATCTCCAGTATAATATTCTTATTATCTAAGGGGTCTTTTGGCAAAAGTTTTATCTTTAATTCTTTTTCAAGCTCTATTTTTCTTTTTTTATTTAGAGCGAGGTCTTCTACTGCTAATTCCTTTAGATCAGGTTCATTCTCTTCAATAATTGACTCGCTATCAACTATTTGGTCTAATACTTTAATATACTCTTTACCCGTAATTACGATAGGCTCAAGCTGCTTATACTCTTTAGCAATTTCTTTTAACTTTTTCGGATTTGATAAGACTTCTTGATCTGCCATTAGCTTTTCAATAGTGTTGTATCTATCAATTATAGATTCTAGCTTGTCTTTCATCCAATTGCTTCAGCTGTGTATTTTTTACCCACGAAATTATCGTATTCGTCTCCGAAGGCATCTTTTAAGGCTGCGATTGAAACCTCAATCATTTTATCATCAGGTTGTTTAGTAGTAATATTTTGTAACAATATCCCGGGAGCTTTAAGTATCCGAAAAATTAAAAGATCATTTTTTGATGTAATTTTTATTAATTCATAACCGATTCCAGATACTAGAGGAATTAATGGTAAATGAAATAATAGCCTTGTAGATAAAGATATAGTCCCGAAATAATAAATAATAATAGTATCAACAATCGCAAAAACGAATATAGCTGATAATAAAACAATAAACATAAAACTAGTACCACATCTCGGATGCTGTGTCGGGAATGATTGTGCTTCTGCTACTGATAAATCATTACCAGATTCAAAATTATATACTACTTTGTGTTCAGCTCCATGATACTGAAATAGTCTGGCAATATCTTTAATCTTTGAAATTAAAAATAGATAAACCACAAAAAATATTATCCTAAATATTCCAGAAGAAAGATTGAACCATAAGGCTTCTTTTTCAATAGACAATAACTTTGTTGTAAGCCACATTGGGAGCACCATAAACAAAGATATAGCGAGTATAATGGAAAATATAGTGGTTATAAAATCCATAATTTTAGATAATATTCCTTCGCTACTCTCTTCAGGATAGCTGATATCTGCAGACCATTGGAGCGTTGACATTCCCATTTTCATTGCCTCATATAGTGATGCAATACCTCTAAATATTGGTTTAGACCATAAAATGGAGCGTTCAGTTATAGAACAAAATTCTTTTCGTTTAATCCTTATATCTCCATTAGGACAGCGTACAGCAGTGGAGTAGGCACCAGGGACTCTCATCATTACACCTTCTATTACAGCTTGCCCCCCGACCAAAATATTTGGCTTCATGGATAAAATTAATAATAGTCGCTTCATTATAAAAAAATAGCTCTATCAATTATCAATTATTGATAGAGCTATAATATGATATTAATAATCTATTTTCTACCGTATTTCTTTTGAAATTTTTCTATTCTTCCTGCAGTATCAACTAGATTTTGTTGACCAGTGAAAAATGGATGTGACTTATTCGAAATTTCTATATTGTATAAAGGGTATTCGTTCCCATCGTCCCAAATAACAGTATCTTTGGTCTCCACAGTAGATTTTGTTAAAAATGAATAGTCACAGGATGTGTCTTTAAACACCACCAGTCTATAATTTTCTGGATGAATATCTTTTTTCATTTTCTACTCCTCAATCATACGAAGGGCTTTTCTAACACGATCAATACCCTCTTTAATTATTTCTCTATTTGTCGCATATGAAAATCTTATATGCCCTGAGGCACCAAAGCCATCTCCTGGAACAGTAACGACCTGAACAGAGTCGAGAATATACTCTGAAATATCAAATGTGTCCTTTAATAATTTATTGTTGCCCATACGATTTAAGTATGCACTAAAATCTGGAAAAGCATAAAAAGCACCGCTCGGCGTAGCACACTTTAGGCCTGATGTATCATTTAGCAATTCAACCATTAAATCACGTCTTTTTAGAAACGCATTTTTCATCTCTTCCACACACGATTGATCGCCAAGTAATGCAGTTATCCCAGCTTTTTGTCCTATTGAATTAGCACATGACGTAGCCTGACCTTGTATTTTTGACATTGCCTTTATTATTTTATTTGGTCCAGCAGCATAACCTATCCTCCATCCTGTCATGGCATATGTCTTTGATAAGCTCATACACGTGACTACTGTGGCTCCTATATTATGTGTTTGATTTAATTTTTCTGCGCTTACAAACTCACCATCATAGATTAACCTTTCATAACATTCATCTGATATAACTACCCAGTTTTTTTCATTTGCTAATTTTAACAGATTCACTATAGCATCATTACTCCAAACTCCTCCGGTCGGGTTTGATGGAGAGTTTATAATCACACCTTTTATTGTTGAGTTTGTCTTTGATTCTAGATCAGAAAAGTCAGGCTCAAAATTATTATCTGGTAGCGTATCGACTAGAACAGGCTTAGCCTCTGCCATTTTTACGAACTCCGGAAACGATACCCAATACGGAGAAAAAATTATAACGCTATCTCCAGAATTAAAAATAGCCTGACAGGCTGTAAATAAACTTTGTTTTTCGCCATTAGATACAAGTATATCAGATGGCGTATAGGATATTCCGTTCTCTCTTTTTAGCTTAGTACATATTGCCTCTCTAAACTCTATCATCCCAGATCCTGCGGTATATTTTGTATATCCCTGATCTAATGCATCTTTCGCCGCTTGACGAATATGCTTTGGAGTATTAAAATCTGGCTCTCCAACAGAAAAATTAATTACGTCAATACCTTTTGAGCGCATTTCTGCTGCTTTAGTCACCATTTGTAAGGTAAATGATGGCTTAATATTTTCAACTCTATTTGCTATGATCATAAATCATGTTGTTTTTGATGATATTCTTCTGAATTAAATCTAGAATCATCATTTGTATCTATAGTATTGCTATTATTAGAATTATTTTTTTCTATACTATGTCTGTTTTTGGTTAGTCTTTGATTTTTATTTTTTTTTATTTTTTTATGATGATCCTGTCGTTTTTTCTGTTTTTTCCTTTTATTGATAACCCGTACATCTTTTGTTGTAACAAATGTAATGTCCTCATCTTCTTCATTTATTTCTTCTTCTATATATTCCTCCGTTTTTTCTTTTGAGGCTTCAGGTATTAAGCCGTTGGAATTGTTCAAACTAAAAAGAGTCCCAAATCCTCTAGTGATTCCATTTCCAAGCCCTATATAGCTAGGTAGAAGAAAATTAGTTTTAAATTCACCAGTGAAGGCACCCCATCCATTTTCATCTATTTTTTCAGGTATTAGATTATTAACACTAACTTTTGTGAATATTTTATTTTTGATATCGAAGCCCAACTCTTTTGCAATAAATAATAAATTTTTTCCGAGTAACTGATTTAAAAACAGTGGCTTTTCTTGATCTGTTAAAAATCGATATTTACCACTCGTGCTTTTATTTAATGCAATCCATGGCGTAATAAATTTATATCTTAATAATTTTTCAGTGGGAGTAAACTGATCTTTATTTTCTTCAATATCATATTTTTCTATATTGATAGTAATGTTACCAAAATTAAATGATCTAATATTATCTATAAGTGATAGAACTGGATTGACACCCTCTTTGATACCAACAATATAAATTTGTTCATTTAATATTTTTACTTGTACTCGTGGATATAGATACTTATTTCTAAGCTTACCATTTAAAAATGGCACTATTTTTTCATCAGAAAACTGTTTCATAAAAACACCTTTTACTTGGTATGGTGTTTTTCGTACAGGTTTGTCTGCGGTAAGACAAATTACAACAGATTTAGAAAGATGGGATTCCATTTCTTAACAAGCTAAAGATATCATTAGTCATTATTGGCTCATTGTATCTAAGAATTCATTATTTGATTTTGTTCGCTTTATTCTATCAATTAAAAATCTTATAGCCTCATCAACCTTCATATCGTTCACTAACTTTCGCAAAATCCACATTCTGCCTAATTCTTTACGGCTCAACAGTAGTTCTTCTTTTCTTGTGCCTGATTTAATAATATCAAAAGCAGGAAAAATCCTACGATCACTTAAATGTCTATCAAGAGCCAGTTCCATATTGCCGGTCCCTTTGAATTCTTCAAAAATCACTTCATCTGCCCTACTTCCAGTGTCAACAAGTGCAGTAGCAATAATTGTTAGACTGCCACCTTCTTCAGTGTTCCTAGCAGCCCCTAAAAACTGTTTCGGTTTTTTTAAAGCATTAAAATCGACTCCACCAGAAAGAATTTTCCCACTATGAGGAATTACAGCATTATGTGCTCTTCCTAGCCTTGTAATACTATCAAGAAGAATAACAACATCTTCTCCGAACTCGACCATCCGCTTAGCTTTTTGGAGTACCATATCAGAGACAGCTACATGACGCTCAGGTGGTTCATCAAATGTAGAACTAACCACCTCAGCATCCACATTTCGTTTCATATCTGTAACTTCTTCCGGCCTTTCATCAATGAGTAAAACAATACGTTTAGTGTCAGGATGATTTTTACTGATTGCATTAGCAATTTTTTGTAAAAGAACCGTCTTCCCAGTTTTTGGCTGCGCAACAATTAATCCTCTTTGACCCATTCCTATTGGAGACACTAAATCTAAAATTCTCATTGATATATTTTTTTCATCTGTTTCAAGAACAAATCTTTTTTCCGGATATAAGGGAGTAAAATTTTCAAATAATATACAATCTTTCAATTTTTCAATTGGCTGATCATTGACTAATTCAACTTTAAGCAATGCATAAAATCTTTCTTTGGATTTTGGTGGGCGAATCTGTCCTGACACTTTGTGCCCAGTTTTTAATCTGAATCGTTTTATCTGAGATGGGCTTACATATATATCATCAGGTACTGGCAAATAATTAAAGTCTGGAGACCTCAAAAATCCATAGCCATCATGCATTACCTCTAATACACCTTTAGCAAAAACAGAACCATCTTTTTTTGCTTGTGCTTCTAATATTTTTACAGTTAGCTCCTGTTTATTAAGCCCTGATAAATTATCAGCAATGTTTAATGATTTAGCCAATTCAGATAATTCCTGAATACGTAAGGCTTGTAGTTCGCTTAAATCCATAAATAATTCCCTAATACTTCATTTAAAAAAATATATATTAAAACTCTACCGGGGATTTTGATAGATAATATAACTTACATTTAATTGTATGTTTTGTCAAAGTCTTTTCCAAATTCATTATAAACCTCTCTAGCAACATAATGGCTACCAAATATTAATCCCACAGACTCTTTCACGTTAATATTCTTTATTATGTTTACTCCTTCTTTAACGGAACTAACCGATAAATAATTAATTCTCTGTTTATCTAATATTTTTGATAATCTATTAACGCTTAGTAAGTATTTATTTTTATCCTGACAAATAATAATTTGATGAAAACTTTCTCTTATTAAATCACTTATAGAATTCATATTTTTATCTCCTTTAATACAAAACAAACCAAATAATTTTTTTTGGGGATGATTACTCTTAATCGTATTTATCATTGCTTTAATACCATCATAATTATGTGCCACATCAAAATAAATATCATTTTTAGTTAATTTTTCGATTCTTCCTGACCATGATGTATTAATAATTGCTTTATTTACTTTATCTTGATCAATATCATTTATAATGATTTCTGCAAGATTAATGGCTAAAACACAATTTAAAATTTGATGTTCACCTCTTAAGGGTAGGTTAATCGTATAATTTTTATACTTGAATAAAGTCCCTTGATTATCAAATGAAAGTAATTCTATATCACTATTTTTTATAATAGTTAGTACCGCATTTTTTCGTGCTGCTGTTTTTTTAATTATGTCTATTACAAATTTATTTTGATCAAAGGTTACGATGGGAATATTATCCTTGATAATACCAGCTTTTTCTTTGGCTATCTTCTGAATTGTATCACCTAAAATATCCATGTGGTCGAGTGATACTGATGATATCCCACATACTGTTGGAGAAATAACATTAGTTGAGTCTAGCCTGCCACCAAGGCCCGTCTCAATAATTGCAATATCAATAGATTTATTATTAAAATAATCAAAAGCCATAGCTGTAGTGGTTTCAAAAAAAGTAGTTTGTATATTTTTTATTTGGTTAATATGGTGATTCATAAACAGAGCAATATCCGCATCAGAAATTTTTTCATTATTTACCTGAATTCTTTCATTAAACCGAACCAGATGAGGTGATGTATATAGCCCCACAACCATTCCATGTTCAATTAATATCTTGTTAAGAATTGCACATGTACTTCCTTTGCCATTTGTACCAGCAATATGTATAAATTTTAGGTGCGAGTGAGGATTACCAATATTATCTAATAATTCTTCTGTATGTTCTAAACCAACCTTAATCCCTAAACGCTGTAGCCCAAATAATTCTTTTAAGACTAAATCAATATTAGAGGTCATTTACCAAATGTATATTATTAATCTCTGAGCCAAGAAATATATTACCTAGTTCCTCAAATCGCATTGGCAAATCAGTTACATAACATTGTAAAACTCCTGATTTATCATCCATATTCAATAAACTATTTTTTTGTAATCTTTTGTAGGCATTTTTTGCCACAGCAGAAGCAGAATCAACAAGTGTAATATGTTTTGTTTCCTTAGATATTATATTCTTTAACAAAGGATAGTGGGTACAACCAAGTATCAATGTGTCTACATTGTTTTTAAATATAGATAAATAATGTGAAGTTATTTCACTAATTGCAGCGCCGTCAGTCCATCCTTCTTCGACAAAAGGCACAAATAGGGGACAAGCTTTGGATATAACATCAATCTCTGAATCTATTTTTTTGATAGATTCTTTATAGGCATCAGATCTAATTGTTGCAATTGTTCCTATAACACCAATATTCTTATTATTTGTTTTTAAGATCGCATGTTCAACGCCAGGCTCAATTACGCCAATTATTGGAATCAAGCTAAACTTATTTTTTAAAATATTTAATGCGGTTGCCGTTGCTGTATTACATGCGATAATAATTATTTTTGCATCTTTTTGAATTAAAAATTTTGTGATTTGTATAGAATATTGTTTAACCAAATCATTACTTTTTACACCATACGGTAAACGAGCAGTATCACCAAAATATATTATGGATTCATTAGGAAGTAATTTTTTTAGTGCCCTTACAACTGTTAGGCCTCCTAATCCAGAATCAAAAACACCTATGGGTCTATTATCCAACCTTATTCCTCAACTAACAATTTTTCTCGTGATGATTTAAATTTCAAAATAGCTTTATAAATACCTTTAGCAAGTTTTTTCCTGTACGCTGGGGATTTCAAATTCTTTTCCTCACTCGGGTTAGATACAAAACCGCCCTCAATTAAAACACATGGCATACTCGCACCGGAAAGAACATAGAAACCTGCTTGTTTTACACCTCTATTAGGGGTATTCAATATTTTATCTAATTCTTCTTGGATTATAGCTGCTAACCCCTCGCTTTCTTTTAAAAACATACTGCTCGCCATTGTCGCAGTTATTTTTCTTTCCATAGATAGTTTTTCATAGTTTATTTTTTTTTCTTCAAACTCTATAACTGAATTTTCTCTAGCGGCAACTTCAATCGCTTCTGCACTATAAGCAGATGAAAAGAAATAAGTATCAAAACCTTTTACTTTTCTATTTGGGTTTGAATTAATATGAATACTCACGAATACTTTTCCCCCTGCCTCATTAGCAATTTTATTTCTCTTCCACAGAGGAATCCATATGTCCTCAGTACGAGTATAGACAACTTTTATACCGGTGTTTTTTTCTAACAACCTCCCAACTCTTTTTGTTATATCTAAGACAATATCTTTTTCTTTTGTCCCATATTTACCGGTAGTACCAGGGTCTTTACCCCCATGGCCAGCATCAAGTACAATTGTATCTAATTTCCAACGCTCTTTAGCTTTTTTTATACGATTTAAGTTGTTGTCTAAAGCGGTTCTTAGTGTGATAACAATTTCATTAGGGTCATGATTTTGATACCACTCGTGGCTTATTACATTAGACCTGAGCTTTAACGCTATTTGGGCAGTTTCGTTTATCTGATCGGACTCAATTCTATGTATTATTCCGCTAGTTATTGTTTTATTTAAAACAGAAGTGTCTACTATGCCGCCAACAATAGTTATATAAAACCACCCATGTTTATTTATAAAGGAACTAATATCGCGATCCGAAAAAGACTTTTGAGTATTTATACGAACAATAGTACCATTAGATTTTTGCTCTATTTTTAATGACTTAATACTATAACTTACAATATCAATATTGAGAATCTCTTTTCTATTATTAAAAGATAATCCGGGGACGGCAGTTTTTCTTAAGATTTCAAAGAAATTTTCTGCGGGTAGATAAAAATCACCATTGTATTCTTGAACTATATCTATCATTTGATAAGGCACGTCATCGATAACCAAAAAACTAGTGCCAGCTGTTATTTTAATTCTTTTCCCAGAAATATATAAAACCAATTTTTTTCGATCCAGATTTTCATATAGTCGAGATGATAAAGCAGCGACAAGATCTCGTGTAGAGATATATATCTTTTTTTCCCCCTTTAATGTTTTAATTATGAAGTCTTTAGAAGTTGATTGATTTAATACTTTTATATCTGCAAATAAAATAGTTGAAAAAAGTATCAATATATATATTAATCTCGATATAGTCATTTTAAGTCTAGGCTTATCAAATTCTTTATTATCTATAATTAATATAATTTATTATAATGTAGAGGAGTATCATCAGTATAAGTGCTAATAATAATTAGAACTGATTTTTGAATAATACCTTAGAATCAAGCTAGAAAGATTCTAGTTATTAAATGATAAAATGAGATTATATATTTAAAAGTAATTGCGCCTCAATAATTATTGAGGCGCAATTTTTTGGCATCAATGCCAGTTTACTTTTTTTCGTACCACATCACGAGTATCATTAGTGCTAAGAGTCCTGCCAGTCCTGCGTCGCCAAACTGCGCCATCACTCGTCCTAGGCCTTCGATTACACCGAAAAAGTCATCAAACAGGATACCGACAACGATTCCAATAACGACTAGAGACTTGAGTAAATCAGTTGCGATTCCAAGCCACTCGTTGAGGGTTTCAAATCCACCTTTGAGCATATTTTCCTCCTGTCAAAAGGCGTGTATAGGAGTTTCAAACGGGAAACTCCTTTTTCGGCCTATTTGATTGTTTATCCTAGAAACGAGAGAAAGACTAGCAAAGCAAGCAGACCTGCGAACCCGCCATCTAGAAATGTATTTACTAGGTCTACGATTCCACCTATTGGGTCAAATCCTGTGGAATAAATGATGTTAACGAAAACAAATAACACAATTAGTGCTTTTATCACGCCAACAATTCCAGCAGCAGCATTTTGTACGGTTGCATTTACATCAGCCATGCCAATACCTCCTTGGTTTGATTTTTAAATTAAGAATAGAAACCAATTCTATCCTTTTATTAATTGATTGTCCATTGGTATGTAGTTTTTACCAGGGTCAATCCCTTTACTTGAAGGGAATTTACAAATATTCAGGGCATTTCCAATATTTATATTTATTTAATTAGTTTTTTGAAATTATTTCGAATCCCGTGCCCCAGTGACGACAGAATGAATTACCATATATCTAATAAATATCTGTAATGGCATAACAGAATAAATTGATTTAATAATCAAGTACAATATTGAATTAAATAATAAATATCCTTTTATTGAATATATCCAATCGGCGCCAAGTTCTTTTTCATAATGAGGATATCTTTTCATCAGAACAGGAAGATTATATTTCCCATATATATTCATTGATAAACAAAATCCTTTAAGTGTGCGCCTATGAAAATGAATCGCAGTCGAATTTTTTGAAAAAATAAAAGAATTTGGATGCTTATCCCAAATTTTCGCTGATAGATCCGTATCCTCACCACCATATTTTGTAATATTTTCATCGAACAATCCACATTCAATCAGACTATTTCTTCTTATCATAGCATTTCCATAAAGCATATATTGGAATGATACATTATCACCATCATTAAACTGACGAGCTCCTCTATTGTTGCCAAAATAATATTTTTCCATCGGATTTAATTTCACGTTTGAAGGAGGAATATTATCACCCATAACTGCAATAGTGTTTTTACTAAAATAAGGTAAAAAGGATTCTATCCAATTATTTTCAACCATCATATCACCATCTAAAAAAGCAATCAATTCTGAATTGCCTTGAATAATTCCATTATTTCGAGCTGCAGATAAACCTTTATTTTTCTCATGGTGAATAATTATTATACTTTTTTCTCCACTAAAATTATCCAGTATTTCTCCTGTTTTATCTGTAGAAGCATCATTAACAAAATAACAGTGATATTTATTTTTTGGATAAGATTGAGAACATAAGCTTATTATGCATTTTTCAATGGTTTGTTCAACATTGTAACAAGAAATAATAATATCAATCGATACTATTTTATCCATGACTTTTCTTCATAATACGAATATAGAGACTTGGCTACGCTTGAGATACTATGATATTTTTTTACCCATTCTCTACTTTCAATTTTTTTATTAATCAAAAGTTCTTCGTTTTGTATTAATTCTAATATCGTTTTTTTAAGACTTTCTTTCGTGATCATAATAAAAGGATGATCAGGAATAAAATTTTGGTATTCTTCTACTAACTCCGTTAAACAAACTAGGCCCATAGACAAAGACTCAACTGAGTTCATCCCATATCCCCAGCCACCACGATTATGGATTTGATCTATATAAATATCGCATGATTTTTTTATATCAAGTACTTCGTTGTGAGTTTTACCCTCAATTAACACAAATTCTATTTGACCATCTTTATCTAGATCATTACAAATTTCAATAATATCATCGCTCCCTTTATAATATCTATTTGTAGGGCTGTGACATATTCTTAAGGGCGATGAGATCTTTTTTTCTATTTTATAATTTTCCGTCTCAAAAGGCAAAAACAAATAATTAATATTTGGATGTTTATTTAAAAGATCTAGCTCACTGGTTAGATTTAGATTGCTGATCTTATCCATACCTTTAACTACCCCGCGAGTTCTCATATCCTGCCCATGATAAGTACATATAATCGGCTTCCCTTTTATTGATAATTTCTTGGCAAACCTACAGTCTCTATATAAATCCAGGCCCCATTCAAAATGATAGATATCGTAGTCAAATAAATTGTATTTATTTATAGCTGGATCAATATAGTAATGCCAAATCCAATCTCTTGTAATAAAAAATAATTTTTCAAATAATGAGTTTGGCTCCCAAGTTGGGGGGAATCCTTCCTTCTCTTGGTAATCCCCTAGCCCCCCTCTATAATATTTGTAATATTGGTGTCTGTATTTTAGATACCATGAGCTCGTGGATATTAGAGGAAGATTTAAACATATTCCTGCATCAGATTGACTTGGGTTATGATAAAGGGTAATTAAGTCACATTCATTTCCATTCATTTCATGAGCTTTTTTCCATAAACTCATTGTTCCAACGGTATTTTCTGGAGATATATATAGTATTTTTATGATAATACCCTATTATACAATTTTATTAGTTTATAACAATTAGCCTCCCAGTTATAAACAGAATTAATTTTTTCTTGATTATATCTGATATCCTCTTTATTGATATTATTAATCGCCTCTATTATTGCATTTGCTAAGCCATTAATATCTCCTGCTTTAAAATATTTAGCCCCTTTAATATCGAATCTTTTTATAGTGGGAAGGTCAGGCATAACCAATTGACATCCAGCTGCCATAAACTCAAAAAGCTTTGTTGGTGTGTTAATTCGTGTAAGTGGGTTATCATTAAATGGGATTACACCTATCATATTTTTTCCAAGCTGTTCCCAAATATCCCTGTGTAATATATGGTCTTCTAGATTTATATAACTCCTAAGCCCTAAGGAATCTATCATACTATTTACTTCATATTTATACTCACTGGTTCTAAAACCGCCAAATAAAGACAAAGAAATATCTGGGATACTTTTGATAACACTAGACATAGCTTTAACCAGTTCAATTATGCCCCTCTCTGGACCAAAGTTACCGTGATAAATAAGTGAATTTTTTCGCTTAGTACTAATATCAATGCCATTTAAAAACTTATTTAATGGAAAATTTTCTAATAAAATTGGATTAAAGCCTTGAGCTTTAAAACCAGAGTTAATTATAGTTGGGCTAGCAATAATTACCTCATCCACATACGATAGAAACAATCTTTCTTTCAAAACCCAATACTTTGCTTTTAAGTACTTTATATATTTATTCCATCTTGAAAAAGTATAAATCATAGAAGGATAGTCTTCATGAACGTCATAAATAATTTTTGCACCAGATATTTTTTTTACATTTATTGCGAGTGAAAATAACTCGGGCTCATGAATATGAATTACCTTAGTCCGCATTTTACTAAGTTTGAGTTCAATCAATTTGATATACTCATTAATAGAATATTTTGATCTACTATAATTTGTATGATTTATATATTTATCGGATAAAAGCACCTCAGAGTCTGAAAGGGTAAAGTAGTTTATCTTGAACTTTTTTTCTGAAAGACTCTTTATTTCCTTATGATAAATCCTTTCATCATCTGGGTAATGGGAACATGATACAACAACTATCAACTAAATAAACCTTTAATCATCATTCTCTCATTATTATTTATTGCTAAAAAATACCAGCCAACGATATAACAGATAGCAATAATTAACCGAAAGACTAAAGAGTGGATCGGGAAAAATATTATTAACATGAACAAAACTGGATAACACAAGGCAGCCCAATTGTATTTAACATAGTATATATTAAATAGTTTTATAAAAACTGAAAGTGACATAAAAAGAAAAGCAACAACCGTTGCCCAAGCAGAACCAAGGACACCATATTTAGGAATTAATATTATATTCAAAGAAATATTTGTAACTGCCCCAATCCCTCTAAACATAGGTATCCAGTTTGTTAACTCATTTGCATAAACCCCGGGTAATTGAATCACATACGTGCCAAAAAAGAAATAGCCAATTAAGACAATTGCTGCAACTTTTTCTGCCCCCCAGAAATTTTCTCCGATTAAATAGTTTGAACCAATATTCAGGCGCATTATTTCAGGAACCCAAATAGATATTATTATTACAACAAAACCTAGTAGGCCAAGAAATAAGGATGCGATATAAGAGAATTCTATTTTAGCATTTTCTTCTTTAATCCGTTTTAAGAAATATGGTGTCCAACCCATGTTAAACCCCATAACTACAATCAGGCCAAATATTCCTAATTTGTATCCAGCAGAAAACAGTCCAACTGCATGAGTGCCCTCGAACCAATCAAGGATATAACGATTAGAAAGTTCCATAATCATTGTGAATACCCCTGCTGGTAAAAACGGTAGTCCAAACTTTATAATATCCTTCAAGATCTTTGATTTTATTAGAGATATATTTATTCTTTTAATTATGATTGGAAGTGACAGAATAAAAATAATACCAGATACTATTAGATTGGATAGTAATACCCCCTCAATACCTAGCTCCCATTTAATTACTAATATGATGTTAAACATCATTGTTAGGATAACATTCCCGAGATTAAAAAATATGTACAAACCTGGTTTGTTCTCTGACCTGAGCAATAACACATGATGGTTCCATAGATTATCTAAAATAAGTATCCCAGATAGAATGATAATCCAGTCCGGGTTTTTTATGCCCATAACAGGTTCAGAAACATAATCCTTAACAAAATATAAAATAGCAGAAAAAATTATAGAGCTAAATAATTGCAAAACATAAATAGAAGAAATATGCGCTGTTTTATCATCACCATTTAATTGGACAGAATATTTCATTAATGCAGTGTCCATTCCATAACGATACAACATTAATGAAAAACCCATAAATGCATATGCCAATGAGATCACACCATATTCTTCAGGAGAAAAAACATGAGTATATATTGGTAGAAGTAAAAATGTAATCAGGCGTGCCAGCACGTGACCCGTGCCATAGATCAATGACTCTTTTCCTAGGCTTTTTATTGACATTTCTCTTATAGTGTGATTTGAAAAGTATCTCTGAAAATACCGCTTGCTCCAAAATTCTCTTTAAACCTACCTAGGCCCATATTTGGATCACCATCTACAGTAAAAATTCCAAAATCATATACTTTTATTTTTTCTTTGAGCGCCCAATTAAAAATAGAATAAAATAAAATATTTAAAGGTCTTAACTCTTGGGACTCTTCCTTATGACTTATATAAAAAGCAAGTGCTACATCATCTTTGATTATAAAGTTTAATACACCAGCTATCATTTCTCCTTTATAAAAGGCACCAAAAAGATTTATCGAGTCCGGGAAAAGATCAATAAGCTTATAAATTTCTTTTAGCGTATGAGTCGGATTAACACCATGTCTAATTTTTAAATTTTCTTTTAAAATATTATAAAACTCCTCGACCCGATTCGTAATTTTGATCTCAACACCTATGTCTTCAGCCTTTCTTACAGCTCTGGCGTGAGATGGTCTAAATTTTTTTAGTATGCTGCCTTTGTCAGATTCAATAAATAATGTACTGGTTATTTCACGCTTAACATACTCAAATCCATGTTTTAGTAATGAATAATCAATATAGTTAGAAGCACGATTATGATAAAATATAGGAGGCAGCGTCAATCTAATTCCATCAAATTTATTTTCTTTTGCATATTCAATTAGTGATTCAATCAGCTTGAATGAATCACTAATTGAAAGATGTTCAGATACAACAAATGAGCCTACCGTAGCTCCAGGATGAGATACTAATAATCTTTTTTTATTAATCATTAATTCAGCGGCAGGAAAAACAGAAAAAAGAGAATTGTTTTTATAAAATTCAATACTGTGGTCAATAAATCTATCGTTAGGATGATAGCTAAAAAACTTTCTCAGATGAAATATTGTACCATTGTTAGCATTTTTTACAAAGCTGTCCCACGGTCCATAATTGTCTTTAGAAAGTTTATCTACGGTAAACATAAAATTATTAAACAGGTTGACACATTAATTGTTCCTTTAATGAGTTACAAGTTTATATTATTTGTTTATCAAACTTCATCAAATCTAATTTTGTTAATCAATTTTAGACTTTAATTAATGAATTCTCACATAAAAAATATTATTTCTAGAGAAATATTAGACTCTAGAGGGAACCCTACGGTTGAGGTTGATATTATTCTAGAAAATAATACAATGGGACGAGCAGCAGTCCCATCAGGGGCATCGACTGGTGAGTTCGAAGCGATGGAATTAAGAGACAATGATAAAACCCGGTATATAGGAAAGGGAGTACTTACTGCGGTAAATAATATTAATGATGAAATAAATAAAGCACTAGTCGGTGTTGATGTAATTGATCAATTAAATATTGATGATATTATGATTGAACTGGATGGCACAGATAATAAGTCTAGGCTTGGAGCAAATGCTATACTTGGAGTATCAATGGCTGCTGCTAGAGCGGCAGCAAAAGTGAATAATTGCCCTCTATATGAATATTTGTCTATCAATAAAAATCCACTGATGCCAGTACCAATGATGAATATTTTAAATGGTGGAAGCCACGCTGATAACACCGTCGACATACAAGAGTTTATGATTTATCCTATTGGTGCAAAGACATTTTCGGAAGCGCTAAGAATGGGGACAGAAGTTTTTCACCAATTAAAATCAGAATTATTACAAAAAGGATTAAACACATCAGTAGGCGATGAAGGAGGATTTGCCCCTGATTTAGAGTCAAATGAACAAGCGCTTGAAATAATTTTAACGGCCATAAAAAATGCTGGTTATACTGCCGGAGAAGAAATATTTATTGCACTTGATG
>UINC01001716.1_pt1 | contig 42157 bp, 40 predicted proteins | sample 5385821 | NCBI WGS metagenome assembly UINC01 (sample SAMEA4666929, study PRJEB26691) | marine metagenome | isolation source: Pacific Ocean | place: Pacific Ocean | collected 2011-10-13 | reverse complement strand
GCTCCTGTTTTGCCTTATGATGATAAGTCTTTATTGTTCACAAACGCTGGTATGAACCAGTTTAAACCAATTTTCCTTGATCTAGAAAAGCCAAAACACGTAAGAGTAGTAAATAGTCAAAAGTGTATCAGGGTAAGTGGAAAACACAATGATTTAGAAGAAGTTGGAAGAGATGGTTTCCACCATACATTTTTCGAGATGTTAGGTAACTGGTCTTTTGGAGACTATTATAAAAAAGAAGCTATCCAATGGGCTTGGGAATTATTGACAGAAGTTTGGAAGTTGGATAAATCTCGTCTATGGGTTACAGTTTTTAAGGATGACGATAAAGCATACAATTTATGGGAGAAAGAGACTGATATTGATAAAAGTCGTATTGTAAAATGTGGAAAGAAAGATAATTTTTGGGAAATGGCAGAAACAGGTCCATGTGGTCCTTGTTCTGAGATTCATTACTATGTTGGAGATGATTTAGGGAGTCAAAATGCAAAATATATCAATAATTCATCTGATTATTGGGAATTATGGAATCTTGTATTTATTCAAAGTAATCGTTTAAAGGATGGGAAGCTGGAAGATTTACCCAATAAACATGTTGATACAGGAGCGGGACTAGAAAGAATTTGTTCTGTTCTTCAAGGTAAGAATTCAAACTATAAAACCGATTTATTTTCAGAAACTATATCAAATTTAGAAAAAATATCGAAAACAAAATATGCTGACAATGAAGTGACATACAATGTTATATGCGATCATATTAGAATGCTATCATTTGCTATAGCTGATGGAGTATTGCCATCAAATGAAGGCAGAGGTTATGTTGTTAGAAGAGTTTTAAGAAGAGCATCTAAATTCGTAATGAATCTTGATATTAAAGAACCAATATTATATAAATTGGTCCAATCAGTTGTTTCCACAATGTCTGATGCTTATCCTGAATTAAAAGACAGGCAAAAACATGTAGAGCAAACCATACTAAATGAAGAAGAATCTTTCCTTCTTACTCTTGAAAGAGGAGTCATTCAATTTGAAAAAATTGTAAAGAGCTCTTCTAATGCTATCAGCGGTTCAGATGCATTTAAATTGTATGATACTTATGGATTTCCTTTGGATTTGACAGAATTGATGGCAGATGAGCAAGGCATGAGTGTTGACAAAAAAGGTTTTGACAAAGAGATGCAAAAACAGAAAGATCTTGCTAAAAGTAGTCAAAAATTTACTTTTGATAGAAGCAATGTTAAATGGATGATAGACAATAAGGAGAATCATTCAGAGTTTGTTGGTTATGATGCTGAAGAAAGTAAAAGCAAAATAGTTAAATGGAGCAATAAAGATAATCAAGTTTTTGTTGTTTTAGATACAACTCCTTTTTATGCAGAATCTGGAGGACAGGTTGGTGATTCAGGTTCTATAGAAAATAAAGATTTTTCTTTAAAGGTTGTTGATACTCAGAAGAGTGGTGATTTTATAATTCATATTTGCGATTTAGAAAAAGGTTCATTAAGTAAAGATCTGAATGTTAATTGTAGAATTGATTCTTCACGAAGAAAAGATATTAAAGCTAATCATTCTGCTACACACTTATTGCATCAAGCATTAAAAGATATTCTTGGTTCTCATATTAATCAGGCAGGATCACTTGTTGGACCAAACTATTTAAGATTTGATTTCACACATCCTAATAAACTGGGTAGGAAAGATATTGAAGCAATTGATTTACTTGTTAATGATAAAATTGCTGAAGATATACCGGTCAAAACAGAAATAAAAACCTTAGAAGAAGCAAAACAAGAAGGAGCTATGGCTCTATTTGGTGAAAAATATGGAGAAAAAGTTAGAGTATTAACTATGGGTTCTTTTTCAAAAGAATTATGTGGAGGGACTCATGTTTCGGCTACTGGAGAAATCAATAAATTTATGATAACACAAGACAAAGCTATTGCATCTGGAGTTCGAAGGGTACATGCTCTTACTGGCCAACATATTGTGTCTTATCTTGAAAGTAAAATGGATGCTACTAGTCGCTTAGAAGAAGCTTCCGACAAGAGAGAACTTGAGAAAAAAAATCAATCAGATATGTTAAATGCTATTGATATTGATAAAATGATTGAGAATCAGAAACATCTAAATAATATCCCATTTATCAATGAAGAAGTCGCTTTAGAATCAACTGATGGTTTAAAAAAATTAAATAAAAAATTAAATACAAAGTTTAAGTCAGGTATCGCAGTTTTTTCAACGTCTATTAATGAAAATAAAACGATATCAGTTAGTGTATCGAAGGATTTGATTGGAAAATCATTATCTGCTGGTTATCTAGCAAAGTGTATTGCTGAAAAGTTAGGTGGAGGCGGTGGCGGTAAAGATGATTTTGCTATGGCTGGCACATCTTCAGAATTTTCTTTAGATCAAATTCAATCTGTTATTGATGAAATAATAAAAAATGAATTAAAAAAAATTTAATGGAATTTCAACAAATTGATAATTCATATATGGTGTATGTAGAAAAAGAAGAAAAAGTGATGGATACACTTACAAATTTTTGTATCAATCATAATATACATTCTGGTCAAATTTCTGGTATAGGAGCTGTTAAAAATATTGATATGGGTATATATGATATTAAAGCAAAAAAATATCACCATAAATTATTTGATGATATGCATGAATTAATTTCATTTCAAGGCAATATAGCATTAAAAGATAATCAACCATTTATTCATGCTCATATTGCCATTGGAGATCATAATATGCAGGTATTTGGAGGACATCTTTTTGAGATGAAAGTAGGAGCAGTTGGAGAATTCATATTACATAGTTTTAATCAGAAAACTTATAGAGAAATTGATGATAATATAGGATTAGCTACATTAAATTTATGCAAACTTTAAAAGGATATAGTAATGAATAAATTAAAAGCACCAAAACCTGTTGGACCATATTCAATGTTTAGGAATTTAAGCGGCGACTGTTGCCCTAATTGCTGGAATAATTGGGTTACTGCAGGGCAAATTCCTCTTGATCCAGATTCTGGAGAATTAAATAATGCTAGCGTTGAAGATGAGGTTGTACAAGTCTTTAATAATATAGAAGCTGTTTTGTCAGATAATAATAAAAGTTTAAAGGATGTTAAAAAATTTACTGTATTTCTTACAGATTTAAGTTACACGCCTTTAATTAATAGCGAAATTGAGAAAAGAATTAATGGAGAATATCCAGCACGTTCTACAATTCAGGTAGCAGGATTACCAATGGGAGCAAGAATAGAAATCGAATGTCTAGGATAATCAGAATACTAATTTTTGTTTTTTTTATCAGTTCGGTTGTATTCCCTCAAAAGAAAATGGATTTTCGTTCTGAAAGTGAACAATTAAAAGATCCAAAAACTGCGATGAAACGTTCTTTAGTTTTTCCTGGTGCTGGCCAGATATACAATGATCAAAATATAAAAGGATATGCATTAATAGCTGGGGAAATATTGGCTTTATGGAGCTTTAATGAGAACAGGGAAAAGTATAGTAACTATGAAGAATCAGACAAATATTCTCGCAATCATTACTTGCGAGAAAGAAATCGATTTGCATGGATTGCTATAGGTTTGTATTTTTATGGAATTCTAGATGCAGTTGTGGAAGCCCATTTAGATGACTTTGACAGAGTTGTTAAAGAAAATGATCCGATGAAGGAAGAAGATAGCGATGAGCAATAGAGAACAATGGAGTTCAAAAACAGGTTTTATATTGGCTGCTGCTGGTTCAGCAGTCGGACTGGGTAATATCTGGAAATTTCCTTATATCGCAGGAGAGAATGGCGGAGCAGCATTTTTATTTATTTATCTTATTTGTATCCTGATGATTGGATTGCCAATACTAAATGTTGAAATCCTTCTAGGTAGAACAACACAAAAAAATCCTGTTGGAGCATTCAAAGCCTTACATGGTGATTCCCATTGGAAATATGTAGGTGGATTAGGCGTATTGGCTAGTTTTACAATCTTGTCTTTTTATAGTATTGTTGGTGGTTGGTCAGTGGCTTATACTTTTGAGGCACTAAGAGGTACTTTTCATTCATTTGAGACACCTCAAGTTGCTGCGGAGTTTTTCAATTTAAAGAATAGCAATCCTGCATGGGTTGTAGGGTACCATACCATTTTTTTTGCTATGATAGTTGTTATCATATTATCTGGAATTAAAGCCGGCATAGAGAAAGCAAGTAAATTTCTAATGCCAGTCTTATTTATAATTTTAATGGTTTTAGTATTCCAAGGATTGATGTTACCGGATTCTGATAAAGGAATGTCATTTTTATTTAATCCAGACTGGTCAAAGATTAATGCCAAAACTTTCCTGCTTGCCCTTGGTCATGCTTTTTTTACTTTGAGTCTAGGAATGGGTGCAATGATGACATATGGAAGTTATTTGTCAGATAAGGATGATGTTGTAAATGCATCTTACCTGGTGGCGTTTTTGGATACATTGATTGCTATATTAGCAGGAGTAGCTATTTTCACCGTTGTGTTCTCATCTGGATACGATCCTACTGCAGGCCCTGGTTTGGTTTTCCATGTATTACCACCACTGCTTGCTCAATTACCTGGAGGATATATTTTCGCACTTTTATTTTTCCTTTTATTAACAATAGCAGCAGTGACTTCTGCAATTTCAATTTTGGAGGTTAGTGTTGCTTACTTAGTGGATGAAATGAGATATTCTAGAAAAAAAGCAACTTTAACTATGGGTGTATTAGTTTATTTCGCTGCTATTCCATGTGCATTATCTTTTAATGTGCTTCAGGATGTGACAATATTAGTTCAAGGAAAGGCATTCACTTTCTTTGATACTGCAGATTATCTTGCTTCTAATATATTACTACCTCTTGGTGGATTTTTTATTGCTATTTTTGCAGGATATGTTTGGGGAGTAGATGAAGTTGTCAAAAATTTATTAAAAGGAAATTCTGAATCAGTATATTTTGGAAACACAATTCTCGAATCATCTTCTTCTAAAAAGGTGTTTGGTTTATTAATAAGATATTTAAGCCCAATTCTAATTTTTCTTGTATTTTTGTATCAATTTGGTTGGATTTAAAGTAGATGTTTAAAAGACTTTTTCCTCCTGAATCTTCTCGATATCAACATATTCAGAATGCATTTAAAAAAATTGATGTTGATACAATAAATCGATTGGAAATTTTATTCCCCATGTGGATAATGTTTGCTTTTCAACATTACTTAATCAAATCTTATGATATAGCAATTTATCGATTTATGGAGATTGATTTAAATAGAGATTATTTATTTTCAATGATTACCGAGGATTTAATTGGTGTTTTGAATATTCTACTTCATTCTTTGTTGTTTTTGTGGTTAATGAAAAAATTTGAATCTTTTGGTTTATTTCGAATTGTCAAAATGGATTCTCAAACAAATTTTCTATTATTTTTATCAATTTATTCACTTATTGATGTAATAATATTTGGCAAAATGATGTTTCCATTAGCACTATTAATTTTAGTATTATATTTGTTATATCGTTCAGATAGTATCCAAATTAAGATTATATCTATTCTATTTACTGTTTTAGCCTTAATTCTTTCCTTATGCCAAGATGAACCTATTGTATCTACTGCTACAATGGTTTATTTGCCATTTTTGGTGGTGGCATTAATAGGAAAATCAGAACAATATCTTCACTATACTCAAAAATATTTGTTATTAATTTTATTTATATTTTTATCTACAAAAGAATTATGGTTTGGATTAATTGGTCTTGGATATTTTTTATTCTTTTATTTTTACCATTATTTTTCCTCGAATGAAAGATATAATTGGTTAAAATTCGACAGTAATTAATAATCTGCTGGATTTCTTTATCTTTTTTATTAAATTGTCCAATGTTGACCACAACAAAAACTTTTTATTCTAAAAAGTTATTTTCACTAACTATTCGACATCTTACGCTTGGAGTTTCTTATGGCTAAAGATACTATTGAAAAAACTCTAACGTTTGATGATGTACTCTTAGTGCCTCAAAAATCATCTGTGCTCCCAAAAGCAGTTGATTGTTCCACATCTTTAACAAAAAATATTAAGTTAAATATTCCAGTCATGAGTGCAGCAATGGATACCGTTACTGAGTCAGAGATGGCTATTGCCCTTGCTAGACAAGGAGGTATTGGGGTTATACATAAAAATCTAACCATTAAAGAACAAGCATTAATGGTTGATAAGGTTAAACGCTATGAAAGCGGTATGATTACCAATCCAATTACGTTGGATAAAAACAAATCAATTCGAGAGGCAAAACAACTAATGGAACAATACTCTATTGGTGGATTGCCAGTTCTTTCAAACAATAAATTAGTCGGAATAATCACAAAAAGAGATATTAGGTTTGAACAAGATTTAGATGTGTTAGTAAAAGATCGAATGACTTCTAAAAATCTTGTTACTGTTAAGCCAGATACAACGAACGAAAAAGCAAAATCAATTTTACAAAAACATCGTATTGAACGTTTGTTGGTTGTTGATAGTAAAAAGAATTTAGCTGGCCTTATTACTGTAAAAGATATTACGAAGAAAGAAGAATTTCCTCATTCTTCGAAAGATAAAAAGGGAAGACTACGTGTTGCAGCCGCAGTAAGTGTCAGAGATGATTGGAGCGAGAGAATATCTGCCCTTGTTAAGGTTGAAATTGATATAGTTGTGGTTGATACTGCACATGGTCATTCGGTATATGTTTTAGACTTAGTAAAAAAGATTAAAAAGAAATTTCCTAAGCTAGAAATTATAGCTGGCAATGTAGCAACAGCGGAAGCAACGACAGACTTAATTAAGGCTGGTGCTGATTGTATTAAGGTTGGTATTGGTGCTGGTTCAAGTTGTACAACAAGAATTGTTTCAGGTGTCGGTGTTCCCCAATTATCTGCCATTATTGATTGTGTAAAAGCTGCAAAGAAGCATAATATTCCAGTTGTTGCAGATGGTGGAATAAGATTTAGTGGTGATATTGCGAAATCATTAGCAGCGGGTGCAAATGTTGTTATGCTAGGTGGTGTATTAGCAGGAATGGATGAAAGTCCTGGTGAAACTATTGTATACGAAGGAAGAAGATATAAATCTTACCGAGGTATGGGTTCATTGGCTGCAATGAAAGAAGGTGGGGGCGATAGATACTTTCAACAAGAAAAAGATGAATTAAAGCTTGTTCCAGAAGGAATAGAAGGAATGGTACCTTTCAGAGGACCTGTCAAAAATACAATTTTTCAACTAATTGGTGGTTTAAGATCATCTATGGGTTATTGTGGTGCTAAGAATCTCAAATTATTTCATAAAAACAAAAAATTCATACAAATTTCTTCTGCAGGTGTAAAAGAAAATCATCCACATGAAGTGAGCATCATTAAAGAAGCGCCAAATTATCAAGGGCGTAGTAATAAATAATTATTTACTTAATGAATTTAAGTGATTAGTAATCTTTGATTTTTGTCTAGCGGCATTGTTTTTATGAATTAGGTTCTTGCTAGCCATTTTATCTATAAAAGAGACAGCATTTCCATATAAATTTTTTGCTTTATTGGCGTCTTTTTCAGAAAGAACACTTTTAATCAATGTTCTCATTCTAGACTTGTTTTGAGAATTAATTTCTCTGCGTTTTAAATCTTGTCTGTCACGTTTTATTTGTTGTTTATGTCTATCCATAAATTGCGTACGCAACTTATCTTATTCCGAAATCGATGTCAATAAATTTCTAGTTTTGATTATTGTTTTAAAAATTGTACAACTTAAATTAGTAGGTGGCTTTAAAAACCTTAGAGAAAATATTAAAAAAGGCAAAGAAAAATGATTTTATATCAATTTCAGAACTTATGACTGGAATTGAGACCGGAAAATTTTCTAGACGTGAGATATCTAAACATATTTTCAAAGATTCTCTTAATGCTATAAAGATAGGTATCACGGGCCCACCTGGATCTGGTAAAAGTTCATTAATGAATATGCTTATTCCTATATTGAGAGATAATAAATTATCTGTCGGTGTTATTGCAATTGATCCTTCTAGTCCAATTACAGGTGGATCATTTTTGGGTGATCGTGTACGAATAAAAAACGCAATCGATGACAAAAATGTATTTGTTAGAAGTATGGGTTCACGTGCTGAATTAGGGGGCATTACGGAGCTTGCTGAAGATTTTTCTGATATTCTTGCTTTTAGCGGTAAAGATATCGTCTTTATTGAGACGGTTGGAGTTGGACAATCAGAATATAGCGTTTCTGAGATTACAGATTTGACTGCATTAGTATTCGTCCCAGAATCAGGAGATGAAATTCAATTATTGAAAGCGGGCATATTAGAATTAGCAGATATATTTGTTGTAAATAAATATGATAGAGAAGATGCAAACTTAATGGTACGATCAATAAAGAATATTATTTCATCAACAAAGAAAGATGCTTCTCAAATCCCAATTTTTAAAACCAGTTGTAAAACCGGTGATGGAGTTGAAGGGTTTGCAAATGCATTAATTAAATTTTATAGTTCAATAAACAAGAATGAAAGTGTAAAATCTCGTCAGATGTTACGTTTTTCTAGGAAAGTAAAGAATATTATCGAAAATGATATTATTGAAGGTTTCTGGACAGAGAAGAGAAAGAAATTTCTTAAAAAAATGAATACAAAAGATACTAAACTCGAATCACCTTATGATATGGTTGATAAAATAAAAGATTTATAATGAATGATTCCAAAGATATGTCACTTATTAATCATCTTGAGGAATTAAGATGGGCAATATTAAAGTCTCTTGCTTCAGTTATAGTAATGTCAATCCTTACATTTAATTTTGCAAACTATTTGGTTGACTTGCTTATTGCACCTGCAGGTAAGATTAGTCAAGAAATGAGCCTGCAAGTCCTGACTATTCAAGGCATGTTTATGCTAAAGTGGAATCTTGCTATTATTGGAGGGATAATCTTATCTATTCCAGTTATAACTGTTCAAATCTGGAAATTTATTTCTCCGGGACTGTATGACAAAGAGAAAAAAATATTGCTCCCACTCATAATAACAGTTTTTCTATGTTTCATTATAGGAGGCATTTTTGCTTACATAGTGATTCTTCCATTTTCTTTAAATTTCTTTGCATCAATGGTAACTGAAAGTATTCAGAATAATTTCTCTATCAATTACTATTTCAGTTTTGTTTTAGCATTAATTATTGGTTCAGGTGTAATCTTTGAATTGCCAGTTGCTTCATTCCTCTTTTCATCTATTGGTATTGTCACTCCTGATTTTTTAAGAAAATATAGAAGAGAAGCAATTATGATTACTGTTATATTGTCGGCTATTATTACTCCTCCAGATCCTATAAGTCTAATAATTATGTCTATTCCAATGGTTATTTTATATGAGATTAGTATTTTCATTTCCTGGTTTGCGAACAGGTTATTTAATCAAGAAGAGTAATGAAGAAAATTCTTATTATCAGAATGAGTTCAATTGGGGATATTGTTTTATCAACGTCATTTATTGAATCAGTAAAGAATAAATTTCCTAATTCACAAATTGATTTTCTTATCAAGGAAGAATTTTCTGATATTGTTCATCATCATCCTTTAATTGATAATATTATTACTTATAATAAGCAGTCTGGGATCAATGGCCTCATTTCTGTTGGAAAAGCACTAAAACACAAGAATTATGATGCTGTATATGACATACACAACGTCTTTAGAACAAAACTTTTATCATTTTTTTTTAAAGTTTCTTCTTTTAAACAGATTAGAAAACCACGTTTAAAAAGATGGTTATTGTTCTATACATATCAAAATTTTTTCAAAAAAGATTTTTCACACATTAAAATGTACCATTCTTTGCTAGATATGACTGAAAATCTGCCAAAAACTAAATTAAGTGTCTCTAATAGTGAAATAGAAGAGACAAAACAATATTTATCCAGCAACGGTGTTAATGAGAAATTTATTACAATTGTTCCTGGTGCCGCGTGGAAACAAAAACAATGGTCTGTTGAAAATTATAATAATTTAATTGATAGAATTCTAAATACGTTTTCATTTAAGATTATTATTCTTGGATCCAAGAAAGATATCATTTGTGATCAACTTTCAACACATGATAGAATTATTAATCTTAAAGGTGAAACAACATTAAGAATGGCAATGTCAATTCTCAAGCTATCCAATCATACCATAGGCAGCGATACAGGCTTATTGCATATTTCTGAAGCACTTGACACTCCTGTTACAATGATTTTGGGACCTACATCAAAGGAAACTGGCGCAAATGTTGTTTTGAATAATTCTAGAATTGTAGAAAACGATAGTTTGTGGTGTAAACCATGTTCTCAGAATGGTAGTAGAAAGTGTTATAGAAGAGAACAATATTGTTTGTCAACAATTGATAGCAATATCGTCTTTAATAGCTTAAATCAGGTTGTAAAGTCATGAGATTGTTTTGGTTTATATTATATAGTTTAATTCTTTATCCCTTATTCTTTATTTTGATTATTCTATTAATTCCATTTAATAGGAAGATTAGAGATGGTTTTATCGGTAGATTGAAAACTAGAAAAAAATTAGCTGATTTTAAAAATAACACTTCTTTCTCAGAAATTTATTGGTTTCATGTCTCATCTCATGGAGAATTCCAGCAAATCCAATCTATAATTGAAGAAATAAAAAGAGATAAAAACAGAGGGGTTATTGTATCTTTCTTTTCTCCGTCTGGATTTAATAATGTCCATAATGAAAATATTGATTGCAAGATTTATCTGCCGTTCGATGATTTGTTATCTGTTTATAGGTCTTTAAAGATTGTTCAACCTTCAAAGTTGATTTTTGCATCTTATGATGTTTGGCCGAATATTGTTTTTATATGTCAATTATTAAATATCAAAACTATGCTAATATCGCTAAGAATTCATTCTAATAGCTTTAAACTTTCTCTTATGGGAAGAAGTTTATATAAATCTACATATCAATCAATTAATCAGATTTTTACTGTTTCTACAAAGGATTTAAGTAATCTTAGAAAAATTATTAATGATAAAAAATTTGTGGCTATGGGAAATCCTCGTTTTGATGTAGCTAATAATAAGTCACAAGGTGTTGATATAAAGCTTTCTTATGATGAGAGAATCCAAAAAAAACTATTTTTATTTGCAAGTTTATGGCCAGAAGACCATTCAATTTTGTTTCCAAAAATATTTGATTTATTAAAAGATGATGAATCCTCAAAAATTGTTCTTGTTCCACATGAATTATCAGATAGTATAACTAATTATTATGTAGATCAGATAGAGAAAAATAATTTATCCTATAAGATTATTGATGCATATATGGATCTGAGGAATATTGAACAGAATATTATTATTGTCAATACAGTTGGGATTCTATATAAATTATATTGGCAAGCATATATTGCTTATGTTGGTGGAGGGTTTTCAAAGAATGGAATTCATAATATTATGGAACCAGCGGTTGCTGGTAATCCTGTTATTTTTGGTCCCAATCATTCGAATTCAAATTTCTTAGAGGCAAGACAGCTATTAAATAAATCAGCCGCCTTTGAAGTAAGTTCATCTGAAGAATTAATGCATAGATTTAATAGACTATTAGACAGAAATTTTTATTTGTCTGCAAGCGATGCATCAAAGAGCGTTATTGATAATAATCTTGGATCAACTAAAAAATTAATATCAAAGATACTAGATGAGTAAACTTTTTAAATCTAGTGATATTTTTCTTATTCCTAATTTAATTACTATTCTTAGGCTTGTCCTACTTGCTCCATTGATTGTGTCCTATTATTTTGATTGTATGCCATATTTTTATGTACTATTAGGAGTTGTTATTCTAACAGATTTTCTAGATGGTTTTTTAGCAAGACGTCTCAATCAAATTTCTGATTTAGGAAAACTTCTTGATCCTATAGCTGATGGATTAGCCCTATTTGCGTTTTCGGTTATATTATATATTAAATATCCAGATTCTATACCTCTTTGGTTTTGTGTCTTTTATTTTTGTAGACAACTTCTACTTCTTATCCTATCTATGGTTTTCCTTCCAAGAGCCGATTCAGTATATGGATCCAATATAGTTGGAAAATGGGGTGTTGTATTTCTTACTCTTGGGCTTGGAATATATGCAATAAATATCCAATCTTTATTCAGTTTAGTTCCATTCTTGATTTATATTGCTACGGCTCTTTTATTTCTCAGTTTATTGGATTATTTGCGTGTTTTCTATATTTTAAGCACCAAAAAATAAAACTTATTGTCATACTTTATGAATTGTTTTTTTTGTTAATAAAACTTAAATTAAAGGGACAATATGGCAGACTTTAAGCTAATCTCTGATTTTGAACCTTCTGGCGATCAACCTAAGGCAATAAATGAGCTTATAAACGGTTTAAATACTGATACAAAACATCAAACTCTATTAGGTGTTACTGGATCTGGAAAAACCTATACTATTGCAAAGGTTATTGAAGAAATCCAAAGACCAACATTGGTTATATCTCATAACAAAACATTGGCAGCCCAACTTTATGGAGAATTCAAAAGTTTATTTCCTAATAACGCAGTAGAATATTTTATAAGCTATTATGACTATTATCAGCCAGAATCATATATGCCCATTACAGATACATTTATTGAAAAAGATTTTTCAATGGATGAAGAAATTGATAGGTTAAGACTTAAAACCACAAGTTCTTTAATACAAAGGAATGACGTAATCGTAGTCAGCTCAGTGTCTTGCATATATGGATTAGGTTCTCCTGAAGAGTACAAAAATCAGGTTATTCATCTTAAAAAAGGTGATAATATTAATCGTAGAAAATTAGCCGGATCTTTGGTTGATATTTATTATCAAAGAAATAATCAGGTTCTTGAAAGATGCAATTTTAGAATTATAGGAGATATTTTTGAGATATTTCCAGCTTATGAAGAGAATGCAATTAGGGTTGATATTTTCAATGATAAATTAGAATCAATTGTTACCTTTAATTCATTAACTGGAGAAGAATATGAGGAGATTGAAGAGATCTTTCTTTATCCAGCAAGACATTTTGTACACGATAAAGAAAAGAATAAAAAGGTAATTAAGGAAATAAAAAAAGACTTAAAAGATAGGCTAGATGACTTTAATAAGAATGAGAAACTACTTGAGGCACAACGATTGAGCCAAAGGACCAATTTTGATATCGAGATGATTGATGAGATAGGATATTGTTCAGGTATTGAAAATTATTCAAGATATTTTGATGGAAGAAAACCAGGTGAAAGACCATGGACTTTAATAGATTTCTTTCCTAAAGATTTTATCACCATTATTGATGAATCTCATGTTACTTTTCCTCAGATAAAAGGAATGCATAATGGAGATAGAAAGAGAAAAGAAAATCTTATTGAACATGGTTTTAGGCTTCCTGCTGCTTATGATAATAGGCCTCTCACAATCGATGAATTTGAATCAATTCAGAATCAAATGATTTATGTTTCTGCTACACCAGCTGAGAAAGAGTTGAATCTGTCTTCAGGAGTAGTAACAGAACTTATCAATAGACCAACTGGACTATTAGATCCAATGGTTAGTATAAGGCCATCATCAGGACAGATTGATCACTTGATTGATGAAATCAAAAAACGTGCCATTAAGAAAGAAAGATGTTTAGTAACGACCCTAACAAAAAAAATGGCTGAAGATTTATCAGAATACCTTAGCACAATGAATATTCGAGTAAGATACCTTCATTCTGAAATCAGAACAATTGAAAGAGTCAAGATCTTAAGAGATTTACGATTGGGAAATTTTGATGTTCTAGTTGGGATTAACTTATTAAGAGAAGGACTGGATCTTCCAGAGGTTTCATTGGTTGCAATTCTCGATGCTGATAAAGGGGGATTTTTAAGGTCAAAAAGTTCTTTAGTACAGATTGCTGGTAGAGCGTCTAGAAATGTAAAAGGTAAAGTTATATTATACGCTAATCAAAAAACTGATTCTATGCAGTATTTGGTTGATGAAACTAGTCGTAGAAGGGATATACAAGAACATTTTAATAAGGAGAATAATATTACCCCTAGATCAATTAAGAAATCAACAGATGAGATATTAGGAGCAACTAAGGTTGCAGAAGCATTTAAAGAAAATGAAATTCAAATCAAACATGATATCAAAACTGATAGATTTCTAAAAGAAGATAAAAAAATTGCTGTTGAGATGATTCGACAGGAAATGTTAGAAGCCGCTGAGAATTTGGAGTTTGAAAAAGCAGCAAGCTTAAGAGATGAAATTGTAAATCTGCAAAAAGAAATTAAAATTGCTAACTAAGAGGATAAAATGAATATTGAACTAATTAAACAAAAATCAGGAATTGTCGGGGAAAGCGAAGAGATTAATCAGGTCTTGGAAATGGTATCCCAAGTTGCTGGTGTAGATATTTCTGTTTTGATTAATGGAGAGTCTGGTACGGGAAAAGAATTGGTTGCCAAAGCTATTCATACTGCAAGTATGCGTTCAAGCAAGGATTTAACTATTGTTAATTGTGGAGCTATTCCAGAAGGAATTATTGAAAGTGAATTATTTGGTCACAAAAAAGGAGCTTATACTGATGCGAGTGAATCAAGAAAAGGCTATTTTGAGACCGCAAATAAGGGAACAATTTTTCTTGATGAAATTGGAGATATGCCATTAGAAACTCAAGTTAAGGTTTTAAGAGTACTAGAGAGTGGAGAATATATGAGAGTGGGAGACTCTATATCTAAGAGAACTGATACTAGAGTAATAGCTGCTACAAATAAAAATCTAGCTAAACTTGTTAAAGAAGGAAAATTCAGACAAGACCTTTATTATAGACTAAAAACAGTTACAATTAATCTTCCAGCACTGAGGCGTAGGAAAAATGATATTAGATTGCTTGTTGAGAGATTTGCTTTGCAATTTAGTAGAACAAACAAAATTAAATATAAGGGGTTTACTCCTGAAGCAATTAAAGCAATCCAGAAATTTGATTGGCCAGGAAATGTAAGAGAATTAAGAAATTTTATAGAAAGTATTTTGATTCTTGAAAAGGGAGAAAGAATTACTGCAGAAATTATCGAAAAACAACTACAAAGCGAAAAAATGATTGAATTTTCTGATAATCCAGCACTACCTGTTGTAGTAAATCAGAACCCTGATCAAGCTGAAAGAGAATTGATTTTACGACAATTATTATTTTTGAGACAAGACATAGAAGAACTCAAACTAATGCTAAAACAATCTGATTTTTCAATATTAAATTCGCCTAGAAATATTGATGAAAATTTTAGTAATAAAATTCATGATGATGAATTTGATAGTTTCGAAGATAAAACTTTGTTAAAAGAGCAAGCAATAGGTAGTTTCAAGACTACAGATTTAGAAAAAGAAATGATTCTTCGCACATTAGAGTACTTTAATAACAACAGAAGGGCAGCAGCCAAGTCACTTGGAATGAGTGAAAGAACACTATATAGAAAGATTAATGATTATGGAATTGAAAAGAAGATTAATAAAGATAACTAATTTTTATTTTATTTTTGTACTATTTGGGTGTGCATATTACTCAATGGCGGGGTCAATCCCTCCAAACATTAGAAATGTGTCTGTCCCTTTGTTTGTGAATCAAACGCCTGAATTTGAGCTTTCAGAAAAGTTGACTAATGTAATTATTGAACAAATTAGTGAACAGAATATTATTAAAATAGTAAGCAATCCAGATAGTGACAGTGTTATAAATGGTGAAATAGTTTCTGTTTCAGATGGTCCGTATGCTTTTAATGATAATGAGCAAGTTAGTGAATATCGTTTTTCAATTAAAGTTAAAGCCATATGGCTTGATGTTAGCAATGACAAAGAATTATTTGAAAAAGACTTCTCTTCATTTGGAACTTATAGCATTGATAGCGACCCTTCTTCTGATGGAATAGATAATGATAATGATGGACTAATTGATAGCAATGATAGCGATGAATTTGGAGACTCAAGAGAGCTTGCAATTAATGTTGCAATTAATAAAATTGCAGTTGATATTGTAAACACAGTGTTGTCAACATGGTGATATTATGAATCAAGTAAATGTAGAAAAATTAAAGAAATTTATTGGTAAAGAAGTCCAAATCAATGGATGGGTTTATAATATAAGATCGATTGGAAAAATATGGTTTGTTATTGTAAGAGATGGTACTGGGTATGTCCAATGTGTCGTATCAAAAAATGATGTTACCGAGGATGTTTTCAAATTAGAGAATACTTTAACTCAAGAATCTTCTCTTACTATTACAGGGACTGTCCAGGAAGATAAGAGATCTAAGGGTGGTGTTGAAATTATTACCAGCAACATTAGGGTTGTTCATATTGCTGATGAATACCCAATAGCTTTAAAAGAGCATGGTGTTAGCTTCTTAATGGACAATCGACATTTATGGTTAAGATCAAAAAAACAATTCGCAATTATGAAAATTAGGCAAAGAACAATAAAAGCAATACGAGACTTCTTTGATGATAGAGGGTTTGTGTTAATTGATTCTCCTATGTTTACTGGTAATGCTGTAGAGGGTACTACTACTCTATTTGAGACTGATTATTTTAATCGATCTGCTTATTTAACACAAAGCGGACAATTGTATCAAGAAGCTGCCGCTATGGCATTTGGAAAAACATATTGTTTTGGACCTTGTTTTAGGGCAGAAAAATCAAAAACTAGAAAACATCTTACTGAATTTTGGATGGTGGAGCCTGAAATGGCCTACTGTGATATCAGTCAGAATATGGATATAATTGAAGAATTTATATCATACATAGTTTCTGATTGTTTAAAACATTGTTCTCAAGAATTAGAGATTCTCGAAAGAGATTTATCCAAATTAAAAAATATTTCTAGTCCATTTCCAAGAATTTCTTATGATGACGCAGTGAAAATATTAAAAGATAAAAACTGTGATTTTAAATATGGAAGTGATTTTGGAGCTCCTGACGAAGAAGCAATTGCTTCTGAATTTGATAAACCTGTTATGATTCATTCTTGGCCACACAAGACGAAAGCATTTTATATGAAAAGAGACAAGACTGATAAATATGCTTTAGGTGTGGATGTTCTTGCACCAGAAGGTTATGGAGAAGTTGTTGGCGGTGGTCAAAGAGAAGATGATCATGACTTATTAGTGAAACGTATTAAGGAACACAAATTGCCTGTAGATGCATTCAAGTGGTATCTAGATTTGAGAAAATATGGGTCAGTTCCCCATTCAGGTTTTGGATTAGGGCTTGAAAGAACGGTTTCTTGGATATGTGGGATTGATCACATCAGGCAAACAATTCCTTTCCCAAGAACAATGGGAAGGCTTGAACCGTGATAGAATTTAATGGAAGAATTGCTGTTTTTGGAGGAAGAGATATTACTGAATCAATCTATAATGATACGGTAGAAGTCGGTAAGAGGATGGCAAGTGAAAATTGGTTAGTATTTTGTGGTGGAGGTGAAGGAGTAATGGAGGCCATTGCTAAAGGAGTTTCAATGAATGATGGTGTATGTATTGGGATTCTTAAAGATAAAGACTTCAAATCTGGAAATGATTTTTTATCTATTCCAATCTCAACAGGTCTTGATATTACAAGGAATGCTTTAATCAGTTATAATTGCGATGTTGGAGTCGCGATTTCTGGAGCTTATGGAACTTTAAGTGAAATTGCATATACCTTAGCACAGGATAAGCCTCTAATTGCTTATAAAAGTTGGGATATCAAGAATTCAATCCAAGTAGATTCAATTAGCGCATTGATTAGTGAGATTAAAAATTGTCTAAATCAATAAAAGTCGGTATTTGTCAGGTTAATCCTATCTTAGGAAACTTTGATTATAATTATCAGAAGTTGTTAGATAACTATAATCAAGCTATTGACAAAGGAGCAAATTTAGTGATTTTCCCCGAAATGGTTGTTACGGGATATCCGCCGCAAGATTTACTTTTTTCAAAATCTTTTATTAAGAAAAACTTAGAAGTATTACATAATTTTTCTAAAAAAGTCTCTTCTCCATGTATTGTAGGATTTATTGATGAAAAGGATGGAAAATTATTTAATTCAGCTGCAATCTGCGAAAAAGGGAAGGTAGTTAAAGTTTATAATAAAATTCTTCTTCCTAATTATGATGTTTTTGATGAAAATCGCTACTTTGAAAATGGATCTGAAATTGGTGACTTTAAAATTGATATTGATGGAACTGATTTTAATTGTGTTGTACAAATATGCGAAGATTTATGGGAAGATAATTATAGTAGAAAGCTTTCTGAGGAAATTGTTACAATGAGTCCAGATCTTATTGTGAATATCTCGGCTTCTCCATATCATAAGAATCGTAAAAATATTCGAAAAGATTTAATCGTAAAAAATTTTGGTGATGCTAATTGTCCTTTTGTGTATTGCAATCTTATTGGCGGGCAAGATGAGCTTATATTTGATGGAAATTCTATGGTATTTAACTCAGATATGAATTTAATAGCTGAGGGAAAGAATTTTGAAGAAGATTTAATTATTGTTGATACAGATTCTAGCTTAATAAATGAGAGTGAAGTAGAGATTAATAATGAAATTTATAGTGCATTAACACTTGGAATTAAAGATTATTTTTCTAAAACTGGTCATCAAAGAGCAGTAATAGGTTTGAGCGGTGGAATAGATTCTGCGCTGGTAGCATGTCTTGCTGTTGATGCGCTTGGATCAGAGAATGTTTATTTAGTTTCTATGCCTTCAAGATTTTCTAGTGAGCACAGTAAAACTGACGCAAAACAATTAGCACAGAATTTAAATGCACATTTTGACACAGTTGATATCGATAGTTTATTTGAGAAATATTTAGATGTACTTAATCCAAAATTTAAAGGATTAGAGAGTAATGTTGCTGAGGAGAATATTCAATCAAGAATTAGAGGAAACATATTAATGGCATTTTCCAATAAGTTTGGCTGTTTAGTCTTGTCAACAGGCAATAAAACCGAGTTAGCCTTGGGTTATTGCACTCTTTATGGAGATATGAGTGGTGGATTGTCAGTTATTGGAGATTTATCAAAAACAGAAGTTTATAATCTTGCAAAATGGAAAAATAAAGTAAGTAATAATATTATTCCTGATAGCTCTATTACAAAGACTCCTTCAGCAGAATTGGCTGAAAATCAAGTAGATCCTTTTGATTATGACGTGATTAGTCCAATTGTTGATAAAGTAATTTATAATGAATCTATTGATAACAATAATTCTGAAACAGATGAGATAATCAGAAGAATTAATCAAAATGAATATAAAAGAAGACAGACACCTCCAATTTTACGCATTACTAGAAAAGCATTCGGTATGGGTAGACGTTTTCCTATTGTAAATCATTTTCATGAATGATATTCAATACATTCGGAACTTTTGTATTATTGCTCATATCGATCATGGAAAATCTACCCTTGCAGACCGGTTGCTAGAGTTCACTGGTACAATTTCAAAGAAAAAAATGAAAAACCAAGTTTTGGATAGTATGGATCTAGAACGTGAGAGAGGAATTACCATCAAAAGTCATTCTATTAGAATGATTTTTAAGGATCATATTTTGAACCTAATTGATACTCCAGGCCATGTTGATTTTTCATATGAAGTTTCTCGTACATTGTCAGCAAGTGAAGGAGCATTGTTAGTTGTTGATGCTGCTCAAGGAATTGAAGCGCAAACGGTAACTAATTATCTGTTGGCAGTTGAAAATGATTTAAAAATAATTCCAATAATTAATAAAGTAGATCTGCCCAATGCAGACATTGATAATGTAAAGAAACAAATTATTGAATTAACCGGCTGTGAAGAGAAAGATATTTTATTAACAAGTGCAAAAAATGGGGAAGGAATTGAAGATTTATTGAATACAATTATTGAATTGGTTCCTTGTCCGACTATATCAAAGAATGAAAAAATAAAAGCACTTATCTTTGATTCTATCTTTGATAAATATAGAGGAGTTATTGCATATGTTCGTATTTATGAAGGATCTATTCAACGTGGTATGAGAATTAAATTTTTTTCTCATGATACTTACTATGAAGTTGACGAAGTTGGATATTTTGTAATTGATCGGAAAAAAGCTCCATCACTGGAAAGGGGCGAAGTCGGTTATATTATAGCAAATATTAGAGATATTGAGCATGTATTGCCTGGAGATACAATTACCACAGTCGATAATCCTTGTTCTAAGGCTTTGCCTGGTTTTCAAAAGATTAAACCGATGGTTTTTTCAGGATTATTTCCTTCTGATGCAGAGGATTATGATGGTTTACGTACGGCTCTTGAAAAGTTAAAACTTAATGATGCTTCTCTTGTTTTTGAACCAGAAGTGAGTGATGCTTTAGGGTTTGGATATCGTTGTGGGTTCTTGGGGTTACTGCATATGGAGATAATTCAAGAAAGATTAGAGCGTGAATTCGACCTTTCGATTGTTACAACAAGCCCCAACGTGAAATATTTAGCAAATCTAAAAGATAAAACTCAAGTTGAAGTTCATAGACCTGCTTTATTACCACCGCCAAAGATTTTAGAAGATATTCTAGAGCCGATTGTTGAAGCAGAAATCTTAACTCCAACAGAATATATTGGAAATATAATGAAGATCTGTCAAGATAGAAGAGGACATTATAAATCAACCTCCTATTTATCAAGTTCTAAAGTACAATTAATTTATGATTTACCATTGGCTGAAATAATTTTTGATTTTTATGATTCTATTAAATCTGCTTCAAAAGGGTATGCGTCGTTTGATTATACATTTAAAGAATACAAAAAAAGCAAATTGGATAAGCTAGATATTCTTATTAATAAAGAACCTGTTGATGCCTTATCAATGATTTGTTCTAAGAAAGATTCTTATCATCGCGGGTTAGCGTTGTGTCAAAAGTTAAAAGAACTTATTCCGAGACAACAAATTCAGATTCCTATTCAGGCTTCTATCGGTACTAGGGTTATTGCAAGAACGAATATTGCTCCATTTAGAAAGAATGTGACTGAAAAGTTATATGGCGGCGATGTAACACGAAAAAAGAAACTTCTTCAAAAACAAAAAAAGGGTAAAAAAAGAATGCGTATGATTGGAAAAGTAGAAGTTCCTCAAGAAGCTTTATTAGCTGTATTGAAGATTTGATATGATTAAAGACTATTTTAGAAAATCTAGTTCACCTCTCTATAGTTTTATTATCACTTTACCAATTTTCCTTATCTATGAACTAGGTATTTTTTGGATGAGAAACATAGAATTTAATTATATCCAAAATGGTGCCGATGTATTGATTGAACAAACAATATTAAAGTTAGGATTTGACGTTATTTATGTATCATCAATAATCTTTCTGTTTATTCTATTAATAATCATTTATTATCAGAAGCGCCATTTTAATTCATTGAGTATTTCTAGACCATATTTAGGTGTAATGTTCCTTGAATCTATGGTATATGCTAGTATCTTATTTTTTTTGATGGGCAATCTTTATTTAATGGATGCTTCTACTAATGATATCTATTGTAATATGATATTGTCTTTGGGTGCCGGTATTTATGAAGAACTCATTTTTAGAGTGCTGTTAATTTATATATCTTATCAATCAATAAAATTTTTGTTTCGACTAAGTAAGTTTTCTGCAAATTTCTATGCTGTAATTTTTTCGGCAATTTTGTTTTCTTTATTTCATTTTATTGGAGCAGAATCATTTAACCAAGAAGCTTTTGCCGTCCGATTTATTGCTGGTATATTCTTGGCATCTTTATATGTCCAAAGAGGCTTCGGAATTACTGCCATTACTCATTCATTTTATGATATATTTGTTATTTTTCTATTAACTTAGAAGATGAGCAAGAGATTTGTTTTTATTTTATTTATAAGCTGTACATTTTCGCAATCTGTTATTGATACCCTGTCGGTTACAATATATCCGGAGTATTACTATCAAGGAGTCATGGTAGAATATAAATTTGATACAGACTCTTCTAACCAATATAAATTTAGATTGCCAACTGAAGTCGATTCAGTTCTATATCTGGTGTCAAATAATGACGAACTATTTGAGCAAGTGTTAAAGGTTGAGAACCAATCTGTTGCTTCGGTTGAAAAAGATGGTGAACATAAAATTTATCTTTTTTTAAATAGATATAATCAAGTTCCTGGACCAAGAAATTTTTCATATCAATTTGAATCACTAAGTGATATAAGTACATTGATGATGGCATTCCAACTACCATTTGCCTCACAAGAATTTATTGCATCAGTGAATGATATTAACCTTGAAGAAATAAAAGATCAAAATGGTCTAAATTTTTTGCAAGGATTAATAGATAATTATCAATCAAATAAACCAATAAATCTTTCCTTAAGTTATTTTAACCCGCATGGTTTGACATCGATACAATATTCTGCAAATATAAGTACAGATAATTCTGTGCCTTCAAATTCTATGATTACATCAAGAGAAAAATTTATTAACTATCCTTTCTTAACATGGGAACCAATGCTAATTTTCTTGATACTAACTTTAATACTGGTATTTTTATATGAGATTTCTAATAGAAGAAAAAACAATTAAGATAGTATTTATCTTTATTTGCCTTATTTTTGTTTTTAACTGTGAGGTAAAAAGAGATTCGATAGGAGGTAGCGACGATTTAGTCGTCTTAGCTGCAAAAGAAGATCGAGAACAAATAAAAAGTTTGTTATCGATTGTGTTTAATGACACCCTATTAACTCCTGAGCCAGAACCATTCTACAAAGTAAAATTTTCCGATCCTGCTAATTACCAAGCATTAAAAACACAAACTAATTTAATTATCGCATCAATTGGTGATTTTGACTTAAATCCTGCTACTAAATTGGTGAAAGATTTATTAGGTGTTAAAAAATTTAATCAAACACTTGAGGGTGACCCAGTTATTTTATCTAAAGATCAATTTGCTAAAAATCAATTATTTATGATTGTAAGCGGTTCTGATTCCGATTCAATTAAAGAATATTTTTTAGAAAATAATGAATGGATTAAATCACAATACAATACAAATTTTGATAAAAAACAATCCCAATATCTTTTAGAAACGCAACATCAAGAAGATAAAGAGTCTATGCTATTAGAAAGCTATGGCTGGAACATCAATTTACCTTGGGGATGGGAAATTATTAGAAATGAAACTGACTCCAATTTTGTATGGATTGGACAAGAAATGCCTTTTAGATGGTTAGCAGTTTATTGGAGAGATGGGAACCATTTTTCAAAAGAAACTGCAACTGAATTAGCAAATAATTTTCCCAAGGAATATTTTAAGTCAATTCAATATAATAACGATTTTTTATCAATTGATTGGATTGATCATTACAGGGAAGATGCTGCTTATAAGATATCAGGATTGTGGGAATCCATCGAAGGAGCTAAAGGAGGTCCTTTTCAAGGACATCTTTTCTATGACAACGAATCAGACAGAACGTTTTATATTACTTATTTGGTATATAACCCAGGAGGAAGAAAAGCATTCTATATCAGGCAAATGGATTTGATTGCTCAAACTTTTAGGGTTAAATAATGAAACGACTAGTTATACTTCCTACATATAATGAAGCAAAAAACATTGTCAAGACAATTGACATGCTTTTGGCATTGGATATAAATCTGGATATATTAATTGTAGATGATAATTCTCCTGATGGAACAGGAGATTTAGTAAGAAGCCATTACCAAGAATCTGTTGCTGTCAAAACAAGACCAACAAAAGATGGGTTAGGTTCTGCATATGTATTTGGATTTAATTGGGCATTAAAACATAATTATGATTTGATTGTACAAATGGATGCAGATTTATCACATGATCCAAAAGAAGTTCCTGCTATGTTTGCACTGTTATCAGAAAATGATCTAATAATAGGTAGCAGATATTATGGAGGATTAAGGGTGATAAATTGGCCAGTACGTCGTCTATATATAAGTTATTTTGCTAATTTGTATGCTAGATTGATTACAGGTGTGCCCATCAAAGATTTAACAGCTGGATTTAAGGCTTGGAAAAGCGATACATTGTACCTCATAAATTTTAATGAATGTTCATCACAAGGGTATTGTTTCCAGATTGAAACATCATTTCGTGCATACCAAAAAAATTGTAAAATCAAGGAACATCCAATAACTTTTACGGATCGTACTGTTGGAGAATCCAAGATGGATAAATCCGTTGTAATAGAAGCAATTTTAAAAGTATGGTTGTTTGGTTTCTGGAGATTGTTTAGGTTAAAAAAATAAATGAAAAAACATTATTTAGATTTTGAGAAACCTCTGAAAGATTTTGATGATGAAATTCAAAATTTAGTTTCCATTGATTCTGAATCAGAAAAATTGGATCAACTAAACAATATGAGAATAGAAAAAGAAAAAGAAGTTTTTTCTAATCTAAATCCATGGCAGACAGTTCAATTAGCTAGACATCCTAATCGTCCGTATACCCTTGATTATATATCAGCTTGGTGTGATGATTTTATTGAACTACATGGAGATAAAGCATTTTCTGATGACAAAGCTGTTGTCGCTGGTATTGGAACTATAGATACTCATCGTGTTGTTATTATAGGTCAACAGAAAGGCAGGAATACAAAAGAAAATTTGTATAGAAATTTTGGCATGATGAAGCCTGAAGGTTATAGAAAAGCATTACGTATTATGAAAATGGCAGAAAAATTTGATTTACCAGTTATCACTTTAATTGATACTCCTGGTGCTGATCCTGGAGTTGCAGCAGAAGAAAGAGGACAAGGATATGCTATTGCAAATAATCTTATTGAAATGGCATCAATCGAGACCCCGATATTATCAATTGTTATTGGAGAAGGAGCAAGTGGTGGTGCCTTAGGAATTGGATTATGTGATAAAATGTTAATGTTAGAAAACACTTGGTTTTCTGTTATTAGCCCTGAAGGTTGTGCATCAATTTTATGGCAAGACTCTTCAAAAGCACCAGAAGCTGCAAGTGCTTTGAAATTAACTCCTAAAGATTTAATGGAACATAACATATGTAATATGATTGTTTATGAACCAACAGGTTGTGCACACAGACATTCTGATGAAATGATTGAGATTCTAAAAAAAACTATAGTAGATGAAATAAATTTATTAAAGGAAAAAAATATTACAAATTATTTATCTTCTAGGATAGAAAGATATGATAAGCTTGGTGTTTTTAGAGAAAATTAGTAGAAATCAAATCGATTATCTTCAATATCAGAATTATCTCGAAGAGCTTGCAACCAATTACCCCATATTAAATTCTGTCTTTGGATAATTAGACTAAATTTTAGCGCTTCTTTCTTTTCATTAAAATCTTTTTCATCTATTTCATCTATACTTAACACTTTGACAAAAGCTTGTCCTCGGATAGTTGGCAACGGACCGAAGAAATCACCTTGTTTGGCATTAAGCAGTGCCCCAGCAACATAATTACTCCTTCCAATAGATGTAAAACTTCCAATCAAACTGCTTGTTGCTTCTTCTACATATTCGAAATTAGGGTAAGTCTTTGCTAAATCAGATAAATTCACATTTTCCTTATCTATTAAAAGATTATTAGCAATTTCTTCAATCTGTTTCTTTTTGATGTCAACAATGGATTCCTCTATCAGATTTTCTTTAACAGTCTCAAATGACATTGTTTCTGCCGGTGAAATTGAATCCAGATAGAATACAAGGAAATAATTATCATTTTCTACATATTCAGATACGTTACCTTCTTCGCTACTAAAAGCAAATTGTACAGCATTTCTTGCCACTCCAATTTCTTCTATAAATATAGATGCTCTTTGGACCCCGCTTGCATCATTTATTTCCATCTTGAGAGAATCTGCTAAATCAAAAAACCCGTATTCTTGAGCTTCTAAGGAAAAAATACTTGATAAATTTCGTAATTTATTCTCTGTATCTTTACCCGGTGTAACTGTTAGTAAAATATGTGAAGCATTTACCTGTTCATTTCCATCTTCTAATGTTCTTTTATTATTGATTTTAATGATATGGTATCCAAATTGTGTTAAAATGGGACCTACTACTTTACCTGTTTTACCATTAAAAGATGCTTCATCAAATTCTTTTACCATTTCACCTTTATTAAACCAACCAAGACTTCCACCATTAAGAGAGTCCGGATTTGCGCTATTTCCTGGGTCTTCACTATAATTATTTGCTATGTCTGAAAAACTTTCTCCTTGATGAATACGTTGTATCAGATTTCCTGCTTCTAATTGTACACGTAGAGAATCATTGTAATCAGATACAATAGGCCATTTAACATATTTCATATATCGCATTTCTGGCTGTTTATAATCATCAATATTTTCATTATAAGCACCCATCAACTCTTCTTCGGACGGTTGAGGCGTTTCTTCATCAATTGCTTTATCTGTTATATGAATCGCTTCGATACTATAATTAACAAATCTTTGTCTATAGTTATCACGAATATCTTCATCTGTTGTCGAAGCACTATGAATAATTAGTTGTTGTAGTTTATAATTTGGTAGATAAATGTTTTGCATAAATTCTTCAATAGGACGCCAATCAAGATTTCCTGGATTAAGAACTGCTTCCATATATTTTTCTAAATCAAATCGACCATCAGTTTGAAAAAGGGAACTACCTTGTAAAAAAGGAGGGGGATTATTTTTCAATTGGTACAAGACTTCATTATTGCCAATCACAATTTCATTGTCTTGAATTTGTTCTTGAATCAAAAGATCTTGAATCAATCTTTCCCAAACCACTGCTCTGACATATTCTCTATCTTCATCAGACATGCTTTCACCAGATTGTGATTCAAGACGACCAATTTCATCAAATACCAATCGATTGAAATCTTCATACAAGATTGGTTTACCATTTAATGAACCAACATTAGTAGAAGAATTTTGGCCAAATATATCACCAACACTTGCACCTCCAACCAATCCACCGATTGCCATGCTGACAATAAACAGAACAAGAATAATCCACATAACTACCTGCATTTGACTGCGCATATTTGTAATGATTCCCATAAGTGTGCAATTTATAGAAGCATAAACGGTAATGCAAAACTATTTAGATGATATTTTTCAAAAGTTTCTTTATTATCTACTTATGCGCAAAATTATAGTCTTATTGTTTTTTACTATCATTTTTCCTCAGGAAAAAACTATTGAACTCAAAGATGTAATGGGAGGAACATTCCGTTACGATGGGATTGGGAGTTATAAATGGGCCAATAATCAAGATGCCTATTATTTTTCTGATAGTGATTCTCTTGGGAAAAATTTTTATAGATATGATTTAGCTAGAGATGATACAACCGCAGTTTTTAGTATTAAAAAAGACCAACTAGATCATTTCAATTATAGTTTTAACCAAGATCAAACAATGCTATTGCTTAAAACAAATAACATTAGCATATGGAGACATTCATCTTACGGTACCTATCATGTTTATGATATTGTTAAAGATACAGTGGTTCCAGTTTCTGCTAATCCTGATAGTTTGAGAAATGTAAAAATTTCTCCAGATAATCAATATGTTTCTTATGTAAGAAACGATAATAATCTTTATTTATTCTCATTAGAAGATTTAGAAGAAGTTCGATTAACAACCGATGGAAGTGAAACAACACTTAATGGACACTTTGGATGGGTATACGAAGAAGAATTTGGAAGTTATGATGCCTATAGATGGAGTCCTTCTGGTAATTATATTGTTTTTTGGCAAGAAGATCAGTCTCAAGTGGAAAAATATCCACTGATTGATTATGCATCGAAATATCCAGTAGTTAAGTATATCTATTATCCGAAAACTGGTCAGACAAATCCGACAGTGAAACTTGGTATTATTGATTTAAATGCATTACCATATACTGTTGAAGCTTTTGTTGAAGATGAAATTGTAGAAGAAACTTTGGTTGAGGAAGAAATTTCTGCTGAAGAAGAAGTTATAGAAGAGGCTCCAGTAGAGGAAGTTTTATTAGAATTAGTAGAAGAAGGGGTGGAGGAGATTATTCCAGATTTATTACCTGAAACTTCACACATTACTTGGATTCCATTACCTGAAGATACCTATTATATCCCAAATGCTATGTGGCACAAAAACAAAGATAATTTTTATATCACTACATTGAACCGAAAACAGAATGACTTGAAATTTTTTAGATATGACATAGATAATAATGAAACAACATTAGTATTAAATGATAAAAACGATACTTGGGTAGATGCATACGACTTTTTTGGCAGTCCAGGTCTTTTTAATATAGATATTTTAGATAATGATGAGATTATATGGATATCTGAACGTGACGGATTTAAACATATCTATAGAAGTCGTCCTGATGGTCAATTTATAAATCAAATTACAAGAGGGAAATGGGAAGTAAATGGCATCAATATTATCGATGAAGAAAATCAGATTATTTATTTTTCAGGTAAAAGAGAATCAGAAGTTGAGAACCATATTTATTCAGTTAGATTTAATGGATCAAAATTAAAACGTTTAACATCTGAACAAGGGACCCATTCAGCCAAGTTTTCACCAACTACAAACTTTTTTATTGATTCCTATTCCAATTTTACTACTCCATCTAAAACCATTTTGAGAAGCAATTCTGGGACATCAAAACGTATGCTCGCGGAGACAGATCGTACTCAATTTGATGAATATGGATTTACCTATCCACGCTTAATTAATCTATTTACAGACGATGGAGAGCGTTTAAATGCAATTATTACTCTTCCACATAATTTTGATTCTATGGAACAATACCCTGTGATTCTCTATAATTATGGTGGTCCAGGATCCCAAATGGTAAACAATAGATGGGGGGCAGGAAATCATGTTTTTCATCAATATTTTTCTCAAAGAGGATTTATTATCTTTTCCTTTGATAATCGAGGGACAGGCGGTAGAGGAAAAGTCTTTAAAGATATGGCTTATGGTGATTATGGAAAATATATCGTTAAAGATCACATAGAAGCTGCAAAATATCTTCAAAGCCTTCCTTATGTTGATGGTGATAATATTGGTGTTTGGGGATGGAGTGGAGGAGGTTATCTAACCAATATGTGTATGACCCTTGCAAGCGATTATTTTAAAGCAGGTGTTTCGGTGGCTCCGAATGTGGATCCGCTATTATATGATACAATATGGACAGAAAGATATATGGGATTGGTAGAAGAAAACCCAGAAGGATATAAAAATGCTTCGGTATTAACCCATGTAGAAAAAGCAAAAGGCCATTTACTTCAAATTCATGGGACTGCAGATGACAATGTTCATCACCAACATTCCATTCAATTAGCAAAAGCTTATGCCGAACATGGAAAAGAAATGGAACTCTTTTTGTATCCAAATGGTAATCATGGAATGAGTAATAATAATTTCTTAACTGCTGAAAATAAAGCAGATGGTTGGAAAAATAGAGAACATTTATACAAAAAGATGATCAGTTTTCTTATGAGACATTTATCCAATGAGAAATAGTTCTTTAATCTTATTATTTTTTCTTCTTATATCATGCAATCATACAAATTATCATAAATATTCTGGGGTAGAATTATCTAATTATGGAGAACCAACTAATCCATTAATCTTAATATCTATTGATGGTTTCAGGTGGGATTATTTTGATAAAGTAGACACTCCAAACTTTGATCGACTTATTGCTAATGGTTCAAAAGCAGATGGATTAAAAACAGTTTATCCTAGCAAAACTTTTCCTAATCATATCAGTATTGTTACAGGAAATTATCCATCTAACCATGGTATTATTTCAAACTATTTCTATGATCCAGATACAACCAAGTTTGGCAAAAGACCTTTTTATATAGGAGCAGGAAGTACAGCCGCTCAAGATGGTAGATGGATTAACGCTGAACCAGTTTGGGTTACTGTTGAAAAGCAGGCAAAAAGAGCCATGATTATGTTTTGGCCGATGTCTGATGCTGAAATTATGGGTATCCGTCCATCAGAATATTATGTATATAATGAAGAATCAAATAATAAAGAACGAATGGATCAAATTCTTAGTTGGCTTGATTATAATGGAAATGCTAGACCATCATTCTTAGCATCATATTTTAGTTCAGTGGATCATAATGGACATGATCATGGGCCAAATGCAACTCAGACTATTGAAGCGATTGCAGAGGCCGATCAAGCGATAGGGCACTTGATTGATGGATTGGAAGCGAGAAATATTCTAGATGAAGTAAACATAATAATCGTTTCAGATCATGGTATGACTGAAACTCCTTCTTCAAAATATATTAATATTGCTGAATATCTCAATTTAGATGATGTTGTAATAGTAGGTAGAGGTCCATTTATGGAGATTCGTCCAAAAAATGATAATGTTGATGAGATATATCAATCTCTAATAGGTATTGAGCATACACAAGTATTTAAAAAAGGAGAGACTCCAAAAGATTTTCACTATGGTGATAATAATCGTATTGAACCAATTCTTTTATTGGCAGATGAACATTGGAGTCTTGTTACACCAGGATATTCATCTTCATTTGGATCACATGGTTATGATCCAAATTATAGATCAATGAATGGTATCTTTGTTGCACATGGTCCTGTATTCAAATCTGGATTTTCTGGGCCAGAGATTCGTAATGTTCATTTATATGAAATGATGTGCAGTATTATGAATGTTATACCTGCTAATAATGATGGTAGTCTAGAGATTAGTAAGGTTTTTCTAAACGATTAAGATAAAGAACGATTTTTACTAGAATCTTCTTGTTCCACTTGCAGCGCTATTTTCCTAAATCGATTCATTGAATCCTCATGATTTTCAGTAATAGAAAGCAACTTGTTTGCCCAATCTACATCCGTATCACCAATAAGATCTTTTAATCTGTCAATGCTATTGGTAAACATTTTTGGTAAAAATGATGGAGTGGGAGATCCTCCCGTTCCTTTTGCTTTGGTTTGTTGTGTATACGGATCGGGAGCACGTAGAATATATGATACCACCATTTTATAATGGTCAATACGATGTTGTATAAGCCATCTAACACATTCCGCCAATTGTCTTCTTAATTCGGGACTGGATTCAATCGTTTGAAAATAAGAAGAATTTTGAAGTTTTGTTCTCATGTTGACAATCATTGCATGATGAGCAGGAGGACGATAACCCACTCGGAATGATTTAAGCAATTTTGTCAAAGAATCGATAGAACATGGTAATTCTTCTTCGGTAACGAATCCTTTTGTGAGAATATTTTCAATAATGGCACAATCTACATCACCACACATGTATGCTTTGGTGTGATCTCCAATACCAGTGATTTCATCGCCTAATGGGTGGTAAGAGCTGTTTGCACCTGTTTGTCCATGCAAATTGGAGATATAGCATCCTTTTGTATTGTACGTTTCACTATGGGTGTTTCCGCATTGTTCAAAGAATAATCCTTGCTTATCATAAATACTGCCTTGATTTCCATATAATCCTTGAATGAAAATACGCACCTCTTTATTGTATAGAAGTGGATCACTTACTTTCCACATACAATTAAATATCTTATTTGATAACATTAGGGCATGTTCTACCTTTTCTAGATTGTCTGACACATTCTGTCCGTCTACTGCATCTAATGCATTTTGAATCATCATACTGGCAGTATTTTCCATCGCAAGATGAGTCATACGGAACCCTTGTTCATTACCATCAAGGTCGTGAAAAGAAACAACTGGTCTAATAGCACGAATATACTCGATAATGGTTTTTTCATCCTTTAATGTTTCCATATCAATGTCGGGTAAAATCCCAGAACGCAATACATAATCTGCTGCGTATTCAAATTCAGGTTGTTGCCCAGTAATTCTGGAAGATAGTAGTAGTAGTCCGGACAACGGCCAAGGAATAAAAGAACATCCTCGTGATTCTCCATTAAAGATAGGTTCAATTTTAATACCGTTGGCAATCCAAGAAGTCCAGCAACGAATATCAGCAATCAATTGTGCCGATTCTTTTGTTGGATTTTCAATGTGATTTGTAACATGTGTTATAAAACTATCCATCAGACTGTGATCAAGTAAATTTACTTCGTTTAGCAGTTGTTTTTTGCCAATCAATCCAGTATGTCCATTAAGATTTACGGTCATTGCTTTACCAAGATCACTTAAGACATTAAAAGGAGCTGGAAGCGATTGTGCTGCGGTATTTGGCAAAGTTGAGTTTGGTTTCCAAATTAATTCAGAAGTATGTTGAATCAACGCAGCGTTAAATTGCAGTCCAAAGCATTCTTCAGTGAAATCAATTCCATTTCCCAAACAAGGAAAACCACTACTATAATTAATTGTAATATTTTTTTTCAAGATAATTATAAAAGGTTATCAAGATAGTCAACAACAGATTGATCATTCCACACTGCAGATCCGACATCTTTAATCACAATCTCCCCATTGCGATTGACAATAAATGTGGTTGGTATGCCACGAGTACTAAATAAGTCATCATCTGTGACTACTTTATATATAGGAAGTTGTCCCAAAGATTCATCTTTAGGGATATAATCAATAATTGTATCAGCATCTTCTTTGGACAAATAAAGAAATACAATATTATTGTTTTCTTTGTACTGATTGTATAATTCTGCCATACTTGGCATTTCTGCTAAACAAGGATTACACCATGTTGCCCAATAATTGATAAATAACACCTTGTTTTCAAAATTTCTTAACGAAAATTCATTTCCTTCTAAGTCTTGGAAAAGCAACATATTGGATTCAAAATCTATAGTAGTCACCTCCATTTCTTCTGGATCAGGAACGGAAAGTTCAGGTTTCTCCATAATTTCTTGCACATATTTAATGGCAATAGTTTTGTAATATCCTTTATACTCTTCTAGATCTTGTTCGAGATTATAGTTGGTATACGAAAGATATGCTAATGCTCCTACAAGGACTATCAATAATCCTTGATAATTTGCTAATTTTATCATTCTGGCCATGAATTCATCCTAAATATTTCCTTTTTGAATGTAAACAAGTTAAATTGATAAAAAGGAATTTAAAATGGAAAAATTAGGATATCTTTTAATCACAGGATTTTTTGTTGTTATTACTTTAATGACCTTAGAAGCAATTGGAGAATTCTATCCAGATGGCTTAATCATTCTATTAATCTATGGCGGACTATTTGTATTGTTTATTAAAGTTTTAAGAGAACGTTTAAGCAACAAAGAAGACGATCATTATTCAAAGGAGATTCACAAATGATTATAACAACACAAGACAAGATAGAGAATAGAACTATTTCTCAAACTCTAGGCCTCGTTAGCGGTCAATCAATACGAGCCAGACATGTTGGAAAAGATATTTTGGCTGGATTGAGAAATCTGGTAGGTGGAGAAATTATAGAATATTCAAAGTTGATGGCAGAGTCAAGAGAACAAGCAATGGATCGTATGGTGAAAAATGCTGAAGAAGCAGGCGCAGATGCTGTGGTTTGTGTACGTTTTACAACTTCTATGTTACAACAAGGAGCGTCAGAAATTTTTATTTATGGTACTGCAGTTAAATTGTAACAATGTATCAAAAAATATTCCACATTAATCACTTTCATTTTAAGATATTGTACTCGAAAGATTCCTTATTAAAGTTGCAATCTTCCCATCAGAAAAAAGATTTGATTAACCCGCAGATTTCCTTAAAAATTAATCAAGGTAGAAACCTAAAATTTGCAAAACATGTCCAAGAACAATTGGATGCATATTTTCAAAGAAAATTGAAAAAATTTGATATTCCTTGCACGATTGAAGGAAGTGATTTTTTGAAAAAAGTGTTAGCTAGAATTGAAAAAATTCCCTACGGGAAAACAAAAAGCTATAAAGAAATTTCAAATTTAATTAAGCGACCTTCTGCGTGGAGAGCCGTGGGGCGTGCAAGTGGAGCCAATCCGATTCCCATTGTGATTCCATGTCACCGTGTGATTAAGAGTAGCGGTGATTTGGGAGGATATAGCGGAGGTGGGGGCACCTTGTTTAAATCTTACTTACAACTATTGGAGAAAAAATGATACGATATATTATAATTGGAATGATATCTGTAGTGATGGCACAAAATACCAATCAAGAAATCATTACTTTTCAAAGCGCAAATCCATTCTCATTTGAGGAAATTATTGTGGATTTGGAAAACGAACCAATCCAGGAAGTGTTTGGTACATTAACCTTGCCTAATGATTATGATCCCGATACGAAATATCCATTGATCATAGGGGCGGCAGGAAGTTTAAATTGGTCTAGTCATCATCTAGATTATTTAGCCATGTACCAAGAAATGGGATTTGCTACTTTCCAAGTACAAAGCTTTGATAGTCGTGATATACAATCCACAGTAGGGACACAAGTCGCAGTAACGACTGCTATGGTAATTTTAGACAGTTATCGTGCTTTAGAAACATTGAGTACTCATCCCAACATTGATGTAGATCGCGCAGGGATTACTGGGTGGAGCTTAGGTGGTGCGGTATCTTTATATTCTGCATGGCTACCGCTTGTGAGTGCCATTAATGGTGGTGAGTTTATGTTTGCAGCACATTTGCCGATTTATCCGCCTTGTGTTATCTATCCGCATCCTGCTGAAAATATGCAATTTAGTGATGCTCCCATCCATATTTTGATTGGAGAATTGGATAATTGGGTTCCTGCGGTTGCGTGTACGGAATTATTAGACAAAATGGAAGCAAGTGGATTCGCAATGAATATCGATTTAACCATTTATAAAGATTCCCACCATTCATTCGATAAAAGAAGCACAGAAATTATTGTAGTGGAAAATGGATATACGCTAGGAGATTGTCGCTTTCCAATGAATGAGGAAGGAACATCTTTCTTGAGCGAATCTTGGAAGATTCCTATCAATACTCCTTTGATGCAAAAATTGGCATTGATGACGTGTGCAGGAAGAGGACCAAGTTTTGGAGGCAATGCGGATGCACGTGAACAATCCTTTGCGTTTGCAAAAGAATTTTTTACTAAACATTTATTATCTGATTAGGGTATGAGTAAGACTGCAATTATCGCTCTTGGAGGCAATGCTCTTTCTCAAAAGAAAGAAGCAGGGACTATTGCTGAACAATTCAATAATACTCGCCATTCGTTTGAACAAATTATGGAATTTTTACGTCGTGACTACAAGATATGTCTTACACATGGAAATGGTCCACAAGTAGGGGATGAATTACTCCGAATGGATTTAACTCGTGAGACGGTTCCTCCTTTGCCTTTGGGTATTTGTGTGGCGGGAACGCAAGGGACGATGGGATATATGATTCAACAGACGTTCCAGAATGCATTACGTGCAGAAAATATTGATAAAGAGGTAGTCACACTTGTGACTCAAGTAATTATTAATCCAGAGGATCCATCTTTAAAGAATCCATCAAAATTTGTGGGAAAACGATATTCTAAAGAAGAAGCAACGGCATTATCCAAAGAACTGGGATGGGATATTAAAGAACAAGAACCCGGAGAGTGGAGAAGGGTTGTTCCTTCCCCAGATCCTGAATTTGTAATGCATGGTCTTAGTATTCGTACCTTGGTTGAGTCTGGTACCATTGTCATTGCAGCTGGTGGTGGCGGAATTCCAGTATACAACACCGATGATCAAAAGCTAAAAGGAATTGATGCTGTTGTGGATAAAGACTTAAGTGCAGCAAAGCTTGGCAGGGTAATCCGAGCACAAGAATATTATATTATTACGGACATAGATCAAGTGTATAAGAATTATAATACGCCACAACAATCTCCGATTGATCAAATGACAGACACCGAGGCAAAACAATTGCAAGAAGAAGGGCATTTTCAACAAGGAAGTATGTGGCCAAAGATTCGATCTGCGATTCATTTTTTGAAACATCATGGAGAAAAAGCTATCATTACAAACATTGCCAATATCCAAAAAGCAATTGATGGAAACGCTGGAACAACGATTATAAAAGATAATTCGTAAAAGGTGTAGTAGTGCGAATCATTATAATCACATTCATTTTTTCTATTACCTCTTTGATTGCTCAATCAAGAGATTATACACCTGATCAGGATTGGTCTAATCTGAACCGATATAAATTGGATAATATCCAATTGGGATCTCCCTTAGAACATGAAAAAAGAGTGGTATTTATGGGGAATTCAATAACCGAAGGATGGTCTGTTTTGTTTCCCGAATTTTTTGAGGGCAAACCTTATATTAACCGAGGGATTAGTGGACAAACAACCCCTCAGATGTTAGTTAGATTTCGTGCTGATGTGATTGCCCTTGAACCAAAGGTAGTTTTAATCTTGGCTGGCATTAATGATATTGCAGGAAATACAGGTCCTGCTAATGTAACAATGATTACCAATAATATTATGTCTATGGCAGAATTGGCACAAAGCAACGATATTCATGTTATTATTTGTTCAATTTTACCTGCAAAAGATTTTTCCTGGAATCCAGGAATGAACCCTCCTCCAAAAATTTTGGCTGTGAACACAATAATAGAAAAATTTGCTAATGATAATGATATGATATATCTTGATTATTATTCTTCAATGGTAGATGAAGATAATGCCTTAAAAAAAGAGTATGGTTATGATGGTGTTCACCCCAACAAAGAGGGATATCAAGTGATGTCATTGCTTGCGGAAGATGCCATTAATAGAATATTAAATAATTAATTTATCTTGCCAACTGTCCTATCTATTCCGTAATATTGTTCAATATGAAAAGTAATCAAAATTTTTACTATTATTTTAATGGAAGGGGTTATGTAGGGACCTAAGGATAGGACCATATAGAAAACTACATGAACCCCAGTGAACCCCACTGGGGTTTTTTGTTATATAAAGGGATAAGAATGAACAAAAAAATTAGAACAATACGAGAAAAGATTGATGCCATTGATAGAGAAGTCTTTCAATTATTAATCGATCGATTAGAGGCGGTTACAGCCATCGGAGAGGTGAAAAAAGAAGAAGGATTACCAATTTTGGACCAAAGTAGAGAAAATGCGATTTATGAGAAGATTGACTCCTTGTTTTCTGAAAAAGAAGCCACATTTTTAAAAAATATTTATCAATCCATTATTACTGAATCAAAAAAGGCGGAGCAATAAGATGAAAAATTGGAAAAAAGATTCTTGGAAAGATTGTACAATCAAGCATGTTCCTCCTTACAAAGATCAAGAGAAGCTTGATAAAATTATTGCACGATTGAATACCTTTCCACCATTAGTATTTGCTGGAGAGTGTAATAATTTAAAGGCACAACTAGCCAAAGCAACAGAACGCAAAGCATTCTTAGTACAAGGAGGAGATTGTGCAGAAAGCTTCAAGGAATTTTCTGCCAATAATATTCGAGATACGTTTCGTGTGCTTTTGCAGATGAGTGCAGTCATTACTTCTGAAATGAAGGTACCCGTGATTAAACTAGGACGTATTGCCGGTCAATTTACAAAACCGAGGTCTTCAGACACAGAAACTGTGAATGGAACGACCTTAAATAGCTATTATGGAGATTCTGTAAACGGGATAGAGTTTACCAAAGAAGCAAGAGAACCTGATCCAGAACGTTTGTTGCGTGCCTATTCTCAATCTGCATCTACCTTGAATTTATTGCGATCTTTTGCCCAAGGAGGGTTTGCCAATTTGCGTAAGGTAAATTCATGGAATATGGGATTTGTGAAGAGCAGTAAAGAAGGAAAGAAATACGAGAAAATTGCACACCAGATTACAGAGTATTTAGATTTTATGGATGCGGTTGGGATTAATACCGAACAAGTGATTGATCTAAATACCGTTGATTTTTATACCAGTCATGAAGGGTTGCATTTACCTTATGAAGAAGCATTAACCCGTGTCGATTCGTTATCAAACAAAGTCTATTGCACATCAGCCCATTTTATTTGGATCGGAGATCGAACTCGATTCATTGATAGTGCGCATGTAGAATTTTGTCGTGGGATTAGCAATCCAATTGGAATCAAATGTGGGCCATTATTAGATCCAGATGAATTAATCAAGATTATTGACATATTAAATCCTGACAATGAAGCTGGAAAAATATCGCTAATCTTTCGATATGGAAAAGAAAATATCGATCAACATTTACCGGTTCTAGTAGATACAATCAAGAAACATAACAAGACGGTATTATGGATTTCAGATCCAATGCATGGGAATACAGTGAAATCTTCAGAAGGGCTTAAAACAAGAGACTTTTCAGCCCTTTTAAATGAAACTACCAAGGCCATTCATATCTTAAAGTCGAAAGGGTCCCATTTAGGAGGGATTCATCTCGAGATGACTGGGCAAAATGTTACCGAATGTACTGGCGGATTATATAAGCTGAGCGATAAAGATTTGCACTCAAGATATCACACCCATTGTGATCCCCGATTGAATGCCAATCAAGCGTTAGAGCTTTCTTTTAATATTGCAGCAGAGATGGAGAAAAATGGCCATTAATACTACTATTTCTTTACCAGGAGATAAATCTATCTCCCATAGGGCAGTGATGTTAGCATCGATTGCAAATGGGGTAAGTGAAATTACTAATCTCAATGATGGAAAAGATGTACAATCAACCATTCAAGCCTTGAGAGCATGCGGTGCTTCTATTGATCAAAATGGAGAAAAGGTTGTTATTACAGGAACAGAACTTAGAAATCCTGACGAACCTGTTGATTGTGGAAATTCAGGGACAAGTGCAAGATTATTATCTGGGCTCTTGTCTTCCCAACGTCTTCAATTTTCGTTGACAGGAGATGCTTCCTTATCTGCAAGACCAATGAACAGAATTATCGTCCCACTTACAGAAATGGGGTGCAGTATTGAATCCAACGATGGATTGCTTCCATTAACAATAGATGCATCGAATCCATTAAATGGAATTAACTACAAAATGCCTGTGGCAAGTGCCCAAGTAAAATCCTCTATTTTGTTAGCAGGATTAGGAGCAGAATCATCGTCTAATGTTTCGGAGTTAAACAGTTCACGAGACCATACCGAAATTATGTTACAGAATATGGGTGCAACCGTTTTAGTAAACGATAATGATATTAGGGTGGAACCACTTTCATCACCGCTAACTCCTATTGACTTGGAGATTCCATCTGATCCTTCTTCTGCATCATTTTTTATTGCATTGGCAATTTTGTCAAAAGATTCAAAAATTATCGTTCGTAATATGTTGCTTAATCCAACCCGTATTGGGTTTATGAATGTGTTGGAAAAGATCAATATTCAGACGAATATATCCAATCAACATTATATCCATGGAGAATTATGCGGAGACGTTGAGTTTATTTCATCGCCAATTAATAGTTTTGAGGTCCCAGCCTACATTATTCCATCGATTATTGATGAAATACCAATTTTAGCGGTTTTGGCTGCATTTGGAGAGGGTAAAACCATCTTTAACCGAGTAGAAGAATTACAATTCAAAGAAAGCAATCGTTTGCAAGCGATTATAGATAATCTGAAGAATTTTGGGATTAATGCCTACAAAGAAGATAATAGTCTTATCGTAGAAGGCGGTCATCCAACTATGGCAACAGTACAATCTTTTGATGATCATCGTATTGCGATGGCATTTATTGTGTTGAGTATTGCCGCATTTGGGGAATATGAGATTGATAATAAGGAATGCATCAATATCTCTTTACCCGGATTTTTTAACACAATTGAGGTGATGCTATCATGAAATTAGGATTAATAGGAACCCCAGTGCATCAAAGCATTAGCCCAGAGTTACAAAAAATTCTTTTTGATACCTTCAATTTGGAAAATTGTACCTATGAGAAGAATGATATTTCTTCTGAGGAACTATCTTCCTTTTTTGATGCTTTTAAGGCAGGAGCATTTGATGGAATCAATATTACCATTCCACACAAAGAACACGGTTTAGAATTTGTGGATGAATTGGATGAAAGTGTGAAAATTTTAGGCAATGCCAATTGTATTACAAGAAAGGGGAATAGTCTAAAAGGGTATAATACTGATTTATATGGATTTGAAATGATGCTCCATCATAATGATATTAGCGTGGAATCAAAACACTGTCTTGTATTGGGTGCAGGAGGATCTTCTAAGACGATTGTAAAAGCATTAATTGATGGGCATGCAGCATCCATTACTATCAAAAATAAATCAATGGAAAATGCATTAAAAATACAAGCATATGCACAAGCAATTTCTGACATAGATATTCAGATATTTGATAAAGCTGACATCAAATTTGATTTGGCGATTAATACCACACCACTTGGAATGTATCAACAAGATGATAAGGATGATTTTTTTAATATTCCTATACATCAAGACAGTATTCTTATTGACTTGATTTATACATCCAATCACACGCTTTTTTTGGACAAATACAAAGATAATGTCAAGCAGTCTATTAATGGATTGGATATGCTCATCTTTCAAGCGCTGAAGTCTATTGAAATTTGGACAGAAACTACTTATAATGTGGGCCCAAAACTGGATTCAATCAAAAAACAATTGGAGAACGTATTATGTTGAAAAAAATATCGTATATGACTGCAGGAGAGTCACACGGAAAAGGATTAATTGGGATTATAGAAGGGATTCCGGCTGGAATGCATCTTACCGAAGAGTATATTGCCAAAGATTTGTTTAGAAGAATGCAAGGACATGGTAGAGGCAAACGTATGAAAATTGAGAAAGATTATGCCGAGATTTTTTCAGGTGTGCGTCATGCAATTACATTGGGTTCACCAATTTCATTATTAATTAAAAATTTAGACTGGGTAAACTGGGAAGATAGAATGGCCGTTGGGACACCAAAAAAAGAGCATAAAAAAGTCAGTATGCCTCGTCCAGGACATGCCGATTTAGCTGGGGTTATGAAGTATGATTTTGATGATATTCGAAATGTATTAGAACGTTCTTCTGCACGAGAAACAGCGATGCGAGTTGCTATTGGTGCGGTGTGTAGAAGATTATTGGAAGAAGTAGGAATTACAGTTGGTAGCCGTGTTTATCAAATCCATAATGTCGTAGACGATACATCTGTTGAAGAGAATACTAATCTTGAAAAATTAAATAAAACAGTGGATAAATCTCCTGTCAGATGTCTTGATAAAAAAACAGAGGCAAAAATGATTGCAGTAATTGATCAAGCAAAAGAAAATGGAGATTCTGTAGGGGGTTCATTTGAGGTGATTGCTAACGGGTTGCCTTATGGACTTGGTAGCTATATTAACGCGGACGGAAAATTACAAGCACGTATTACACAAGCAATGATGTCTGTGAATGCATTTAAAGGCGTAGAAATAGGGGCTGGATTTGCTTCGGGAGCAGTGTTTGGTAGTGAACTGCATGACGAGATACTCTATGAAGATGGACAAATTACTCGATCAAGCAATAATGCTGGCGGAATTGAAGGAGGCATGAGTAATGCACAACCAATTCATGTAAAAGTAAGCATGAAACCGCTATCAACGCTTATCAAACCACTTCGATCTATTGATTTGAACACAATGGAACCGAAATTAGCACATAAAGAAAGAACAGATTCTTGTGCCGTGCCTGCTGCATCTATTATTGGCGAAAGTATGTTAACAATTGTGCTAGCGGATGCATTGTTGGAGAAATTCGGTGGTGACAGTTTAGAACAATTAAAAAAACACATAAAAAGCAGTGGAAAATATTAATCAAATCTTTTTAATAGGCATGATGGGTTCTGGAAAGTCTTCTACAGGAAAAGCATTAGCAGATTCTCTAAATTGGACATTTTATGATATCGATAATGAACTAGAAAAGGATCATAATTTGTCGATAAGTGATATGTTTATAAATGGAGAACCTCAATTCCGTGAACAGGAAACAAAAAAATTAAAAGAAATAGCATTAAAAGATTGTATCGTGTGTTCTACAGGTGGAGGAATTATTCTAGATGAATCAAATCATGAGATATTAAAACAATCATTTTGTGTGTATTTATATGCTTCAATTGATAGTCTTTGTCAGCGATTAGAAGATGATGATTCAAGGCCGTTATTATCGAATGGAAATAAGCATGAAGTACTGCAAAATATTTTTGA
>UINC01000510.1_pt1 | contig 43335 bp, 39 predicted proteins | sample 5385821 | NCBI WGS metagenome assembly UINC01 (sample SAMEA4666929, study PRJEB26691) | marine metagenome | isolation source: Pacific Ocean | place: Pacific Ocean | collected 2011-10-13 | reverse complement strand
AGGCTCTTCGGCATCCACTCGTCGTTGACCCGGGTGGTGATGCGGACGTCGTTTCGTGTGAAGGAGACCTCAAAAGGGTGCACAGTGAGATCCAAACGTCCCCGATCGGTCTCATACCCCAACTTACTTGCCATCTTGAGGGCGAAGGCGAGCTGTGCTTCCACGGGGAAGGACTGCTCGAGAAAGTCTACGCGGGGCGGCTCCTGCTCGCCGATGGCCCTCACCAGGGGAAGGAGTCCCTCCCGGAGCGATGCGAAGAGGGGCTGCAGTGATCTTATCGTCTCGCCGGGCTCAAAGCGGTACATGAGGGCATCATACGGATGCTCCTCATACCCTATGCACTCCGCCATCTCCTGGTTCAGTACAATAGTCTCCTCGAGTACGGTCTCGAAGGAAGCGAAATCGCTCTCCGCCCTGGCCTTCGCCCAGATGTGCTGTCCGATAGAGCCTACCTCGGCCCGCTTGTGCACCAAGGCTGTAGGAATACGGAGGTGATACTCGATCGCCTCCCGCACCTGTCCGCAGATCGTCCGTTCCACGCTGTCCGAAGCGAGATTGGCGGTCTCTGCTTCGGCCTGCTCCAGAAGCCGCCGGGTCTCGTCCGCCACGAGGTGGTCCCGGGCCACAACGGTCAGGGTGGCCAACTGCTTCGCCCGTGTATCCGCTCCCCCAGGAGGCATCATGGTCTTCGCGTCCCAACTGAGGATCGACTTCGCGTTGAGGAGATCATTAACCTCCCCCATACGCTCCAGAAAAGCGCTGTATCCCATGCGTTTGGCCTCTTAAGGCCCGTCGGAGTGACGGGTTTGCACCGGGCCCAAGGGCACGGTAGTCTGTAGATTGTCGACAGGCGAGAGCGCAACGTGGCCTCCGTCGAGCAAGGCTGTCAAGCACGTGCCAAGGCACCCTCAGCACCACCCATGAAGCTGGTCTTTTTAGCCCCGGAGGCGCATGAACGAAGACTTTCAGTGGAACTTCGACGACCTCGTCGAGATGGCGGTGACGGGGCAGATAAGCCAGCCGGCTCTGCGGCGAGGTGGATACGTACATTGGCCTGACGGGGTCGGAGAAGTCCTGCCGGGGATGTACGGTATCACGTACGGCGCACGAGTCGGGGATCGTGCATTCGGTTGGGCCGGGGACCACGTGGAGCCGGGTGTCTCCATCGCCAATCCGAACGAGCAGGCCGACTACGCTCTGCATTACCTGACCTGCATTGGCAATGAGGCCGAAGTGGTAACCGGACTGGCAAGAGGGGCCAAGGGTGTGGTTACCGGTGAACATGCCCGTCTCCTGGTGGACTTTTCCCCGGACGTGCTGGACGAGATGACCGTCGGGGACACTATCCAGATCCGGACTCGAGGTCGGGGGCTGAGGTTGGAAAGTCATCCCGATATCGAGTTCAAAAAGATGAGCCCCGCTCTTGCTCGAGCCCTGGGCCTCCGAACGGAGGGCGAACGGGTGAGTTGCCCTGTTGCCATGGAGCTTCCGCCCCGGATCATGGGCTCGGGGGCCGAGCTCAACGCCGAGTTCGTAGACCAGGACCTCATGTCCGGAGACCGGTGCCTGATGGCTGAGCTGGGGATCGACCAGATGCGTTTGGGCGATCTGATCGGCATCCGGAACGTCGACCATCGATTCGGGCGCTCTTATCGAGATGGGTGGGTGGCCGTCTGCCTCTGCATCCACGGCGACTCGGTGATGACCGGCCATGGCCCCGGGATCCTCACGCTGATCACCGGCCCGGCCCACCTCCTAGACTTCCATATGGACCCCACCGCCAACATCGCCCACACACTCGATATCCGGGAAATGGCATGAACCAACGGAACACCCTCGCCACCAACGAGTCCGATCTCGTCGCCGTCTCTGTTGCCGGAGCAGTCGCACACCCCGGCTTTCCGGGTCTTCCCTCCGAACCATATCGACTCACCGCGGACGGCACCCCCTTCTTGCTCCCAACGTATGGGGGGATCGTCTACAATGTGTCCGTAGGGGACCGGGCCTTCGGTTGGGCCGCGGATTGCATCCACCCCGGAGTGAGCATAGGCCAGGCAGACGACAACTGGAACCGAGGGCTGAACGTCTTCGCCTGCGTGGGCAACCGGGCCCGTGTGATGACCGGTGAGGCGGCAGGAAACACAGGAGTGGTCACTGGGAAGTCGGGACGATTTTCGGAACAAGTGATCGTGCACATCCCTCACGAGGCCCGAAGCCGTATGGCCGTGGGAGACCAAATCCTGGTGCGGGCTGAGGGGGTGGGGCTGAGCCTCACAGATCACCCAGACGTATCCCTCAAGGGAATCTCGGCGGGGCTTCTGGCTTCCCTCCCTGCTGAAGAAGGTGAGGGACAGGTGGCCTTCGGAGTCACTGCTCAGATCCCCGCACACCTGGTGGGAGCCGGCCTCGGTCTGACCTCCGAGGGAGGAAGCCTCCATATGCAGTCCACCGACCGGAAACTCCTGCGGGAGCTGGGTCTGGATCGGCTGCACCTGGGGGACCTAGTAGCCCTGGAAGACACGGACAGCCGCTACAACCATGGATACCTGCGGGGCGCACGGGCGATCGGAGTGGTGGCCTCCACCGACGGTCCCCGAGCCGGCTACGGCCCTGGCATCGCCATCCTCATGACAGCCCCGGCGGGGCAACTCGGGAGCTTTGAGTCCACCGACACCAACCTAGTCCAACTCCTGGGCATGGAGGACTGACGCTTGATTCCGATGACCGCCGTCACCCAGGAGAGCCTAAGGGTGTTCGTGGTGGAGGTCCTCCAAGCCATGGGACTCTCCAGAGAGGACGCCGATATCTTCGGCGATGCCCTCATCTTCTCTGAGCTCCGCTTCCACCCCGGCCACGGCCAAGGGGTAAAGAAACTGAGGCGCTATCAGAAGCGATTCAGCCAGGGTCTCTTCGACCCGGGCGCCCTCTGGGAAATTGTGAAAGAGAGCCCGGCTCTAGCGCTAGTCGACGCCCATAACGGACTTGGTACGGTTGCAGCAGCCCGAGCCATGCAACTGGCCATCGAGAAAGCGAAGGTCTGTGGCATCGGGCAAGTAGTGGTTCGGAATTCCACGCACTTTGGCTCGAGCGCCGTGCATGCTTGTCTGGCCGCGGAGGCAGGGTGTATCGGGATTGCCTTCACGAACGCCGGACCCGAGATGGCACCCTGGGGTGCCCGGGAAGGTGCCGTTGGCACAAACCCCTGGGGGATCGCCGCACCGACAGGGCTCGGATTCCCTGCGGTTCTTGATATCGCACTCACCACAGCTGGCAAAGGAATGATGCGCTGGCATGCGGACGAGGGACAGCTGATGCCACTGGACTGGGCACTGACCCCCGAGGGAGAGGAGACGGATGATCCAGAGGCCGCGATGGCTGGAGCCCTACTTGGAATCGGGCGCTACAAAGGATACGGCCTGGCCTTCATGACCGACGTCCTGACCGGTGTCATCGGAGGTGGAGGTTACGGACTCACCCCCTACGCTGACCCGGAAAAATGGGATGTGAGCCACACACTCATCGCTATCGACATCGAGTGGTTCATGCCACTCGACGAGTTCCGCCAGAGGATGGACGACTTCACGGACATGATGAAGTCCAGGGCCCTCAGGCCTGGATTCACTGAGGTCCTCATCCCTGGTGAGCAGGAAGCGCGGCGAGTAGCCCGAAAATCAGTAGTGGGAATCCCCCTAGAGAATGCGGTACTAGACGACCTTCGAGCACTGGGCACAGAGTTGGGCGTTGGAGCTCAAATCACCGTCATAGGACCATGGGAGGACGATACCCTTTGAAGCCCCTCCCGCCCCGCTTCCGCGAAGACGTCCGGCGGCGACTCCGGGAGAGGGCCCAAGCAGAGGGGCTAGACGGCCTGCTATTGCTCGGATCCGGGAATCTAGCCTACGCCACAGGCTGGCACTTTTCCGTAAACGAGCGCCCCATGGGACTCTGGCTCCCGGTCGAAGAGGAGGCACTCCTACTGGTGCCACACCTGGAGCTAGAGAATGCTATGGACATCCCCGGGGTCGAGGTCCGGACCTACCAGGAGTTCCCCGGTGAGTGCCCGCCCGTCCTCTGGATGATCGAGGAAGCGGGTGCCGGGCGGATGGCTGTGGACACACTTCGGGCCGAGCTCTTGGCAGAAGCCCGCGCGAAACTCAAGCGACTGGAGCTCGTCGACTATGCTAAGCCCGAGCGCGCCGTGAAGGGAGCCGCTGAGCTTATCCTGATCCAGGAGGCCGCCCGCTTCGCCGACCTAGTGCTCGAGCGATTACTGGAGATGGGGGGAGACATCATCGGACACGGCGGTACGGAACAAGACCTGTTGACCGATTGCACGGGACACGTCGGAGAAGTCCTGTTGGCCACCCACGGCGATGCGTTCCAGGGGACACGGACAAGGATCACGGCCTCCATCCACTCCGGCCCCCGGGCCGCCCTGCCCCACGGCACAGTGACGGCCCGTCAGCCTCTACCCGGCGAGCCCATAGTGGCCGGAATCGGGTGCAGCCTGGGCGGATACCATGCAGAGAGTGGTGTGACTTTCGTCCTGGGGGAGATACAGCCCGAGCAACTTCGGGTCATGGAGGCGATGGCCGAGGCGGGTGCTGCCACAGTACATGCCCTCGAGCGCGGGTGGCCTTGCTCCCGCGTGAACGAGGCCGCCCTGGGCGCCATACGGGATGCCGGACTGGCGGATACCATCCGCCATCGGATCGGTCACGGGATGGGTGTCGAGGGGCATGAAGCCCCGTGGCTCGCCCCTGGTGACTCCACCCTCACCACCGCTGGAATGGTGTTCTCCTGCGAGCCCGGCGTGTATCGCCCCGGTGTGGACGGATGGCGTACCATCGACACGCTTGTGGTGGGCCCGGATGGCGTGGATCTAGCGAGCCGCTTCCAGACAGACCACCCTTTCGAGACCCGCACCCTTCCCTGCTGAGGAGTTGAAGCATGCCCGAACCCGCCGCCTGGCGATATCAGAAGATCACCAAGCCGATGTTCGACCTTCCCACCCCGCACCTCGTGCTGATGGGGCGGATCCTAACCATGGCGGGAGAAGTCATCGAAAACGGTTTCGTGGAGCTGAAGGAGGGAAAGATCGTGGCGCTGGGTCCACAAACCGATCTGAAGGCAGGCTCGGCATCGGTCGAGGAAACCTCTGGGACCCTCATGCCGGGCCTCATTAACAGTCACGCGCACCTCAACTGGGACGGGATTCACGACCTGGCTCGCCAATCCATGGACGACCCCCGTCCCATCTCAGCCTTCAAGGCTGCTGGAAACATGCTCAAGAGCCTGCGTGCGGGAGTCACCATGGTCCGGGACCTCGGGTTCCATGAGATGAACCTCTTTTCCAAACAAGCGGTGGAACAGGGAATCTTTCCGGGACCGAGACTAAAGGTCTGCGGAGCAGCCATCATCCAGACCGGAGGGCACACCTATTGGGTCTGCCGGGAGGCCAGCGGCGTGGATGAGATGCGCCGGGCGGTCAGGGAACAGGTGCGGGGAGGTGCTGATCTTATCAAAATCATGGCCTGCCATGACACCCTCGAGTTCACTGATGAGGAGCTAGAGGCCGTCATCGACGAGGCTCACCGGAACGGTCTTCCTATCACCGCACACGCCACCTACGACGCCTGCATCGAGCGGGTCGCGCGCTTCGGGGTGGACTGCATCGAACATGGCGGCTCAATGTCGGACTCTACCGTGGCCCTTCTCATCGAGAAGGAGATCCCCGTGGTCACCACCTTCGCGCCCCTGGTGCAGCAGAGCCAACCCGAGATCGCTCGCCGATTCGGGATCCCGGAATGGAAGATCGAGGAACGGAAGAAGGCCGTGGCCAACCCAGAACGCTACGAGGGGTTGGTGAAGGCCGCCCGCGCGGGAGTCCCGATCGTCTTCGGGACCGACGCAGGCAGCCCGGCGGTTGAGCACGACGTGATCGCACCCGAGCTCGCCTTCATGGTGAAGACTGGGGTGTGCACCGACAACATGGACGCCCTCGCGTCGATCACCACCCGGGCGGCCAGGGTTTCAAGGATGGAGGACGTTGTCGGTACGCTGGAGGTGGGCAAGGCCGCTGACATCATCGTGGTAGACGGCTGTCCCGACGAAGACCTTGGCGCTCTGGAGCAGGTGACGACGACCTTCGTGGGCGGGCGGAGGATGCACGGTTGAGCCTCTTACTCTCCCGCCTGGCCCCGCGCATCGTCGAGGAAGACGGGGCCTTCCGCACCCGGATGCTCAGTATCGCTGCTGGCCTAACCGATGTCATCGCCCTAGGCCGCGGAGACCCAGACTTCCACACGCCGGCACACATTGTAGAGGCCGCAAAAGCGGCTCTCGATGCGAACCATCACCACTACACCGGACCCACCGGGATCCCTGCACTGCGAGAGGCCATCGCGGACAATCTCGGCGCACGGTACGGACTCGACTATGGCGCCGACGAAGTTGTGGTGACGGCCGGAGCCCAGGAAGCCATCATGCTCACTATGCTGGGGCTCTGTTCTCCCGGCGACGAGGTGCTCATCACGAGCCCCCGCTTCACCACCTACGACACCGCGGTTGGCCTCTGCGGAGGCACACCCATCCCGGTCCCCACTTTTGAGCGGGACGACTTCGCACTGGACGTGGTGGAAATCGAGAAACGCATTACCCCCCGCACCCGGATGTTCGTCCTGGTCTCCCCTAACAATCCTACTGGGGCCGTGACACCTCCAGAAGCCATACGGGCCATTGCCGAACTGGCCATCGAACACGACCTCATCATCGTAGCCGATGAGATATACGGAAGGATGATCTACACACCGAACGAGCATCTATCCATCGCAACCCTGCCAGGGCTACGGGAGCGGACGATCACCCTCAATGGCTTCTCTAAGACCTACTCCATGACAGGGTGGCGGGTCGGGTACCTCGCTGCCCCCGCGGAACTGGTGTCGATGTTGACCGAACCTCGGCACACTCTCTCCATCAACACTTGCACCATCAGCCAATACGCAGCCTTGGCCGCACTCACCGGCCCGCAGGAACCTGTCGACGCGATGATCGAAGAGTATGCCGAACGTCGGGCCTGGCTCATGCCAGCCCTGAGCGAAGCTGGCTTCAGCTACGGTCATCCCGGAGGCGCCTTCTACATCTACACGAACATCTCGTCATCGGGACTCTCATCCCCACTGTTCTGCGAACGACTCCTCCAAGAAACAGGCGTAATGCTCTTCCCCGGCACCATGTTCGGGGACACCAGCACTGACTACATCCGGATCAGCTATCTCCAACCGTTACCATTGATCCAGGAAGCGATGCAACGCATTACCTCCTTCACCTCCCGCACCCGATCTGTGACATGACCACTCCAGAATCCAGGGACCGCTTCGTCGGCATCCAAATCAGTCCCATCAGCTTCGTAGACGAAGGAGTGGATACGGTCCTAGACACGCTTAAGAACCGGGTGGGGATCAACGTCTTGATGCTGGGTACGGTGAGTTGGCTGGGACTCAAGTCGGGTCGTTCGATCAGCCACGAGCTCGACGGGTGGCCCGATCACGGAGTCCCGGAACCCTACCAGATGCGCGGAGGCGCCTACTTCGACCCGGACCCCCGGTATTACACCGACACGTTCATGGCAGACTACCGGAGCCGTGATCCCGAGTTCAGTGAACGTGACATCCTCAAAATGGTGGTCCCCGCAGCACACGAGCGCGGGATGAAGGTCTACGTCGAATTGATGGAGCCTTTTTTCAAGTACGCCGGGCATGGTTCAGCCGGAACTGTGGAGATCCCGACCCTGGCGCAGGCTATGGAGGTCGACCTCTTCGGTCGCCTGGGTGGTGACCCCTCGACCTCGAATCCAGGTTACCGGCGCTGGATACACTCGATGATCGAGGACCAGGTACGGAATCACCCCATAGATGGGGTCATGTGGTGTAATGAGCGGAACTCGCCCCTCGACACGCTGATTCAGGGAGGCGCACCCGGCGACTTCTCCGAACCGGCACGCAAAGAGGCCGCAGAACGGGGGATCAACGTGGAGAGGTGCCGGCAGGCTCTCCTACGCCTGTACGATTTCATGCAAGAGGCAGCGGCTGGTAAACAGTTCCCCGACGGCGCACTCATCACCTTCCTTCGTGTACTCCTGAACAACCCTGAAGCCCTTGTCTGGGAGAAGTTCTGGCTTGAGAGGAACAAGGACCTGGACCGGGAGCTCTACGGGTTGGTGAAGTGGTGCAAGCCGGAACTTCCGTTTGGACTGAACGTGTGGAACCGAAATCACTTCAACCCGATCCGTCGCGCTCAGTGGCCATGGGCCGAACAAACACTCTACGCCGACTTCGTGAAGCCCATCACCTACCAACACCAGGCCGGTGAAGTCTGGTCCAGAGAACTCTCCTTCTTTCGTACAACGATCCTAAGAGACTTCGAGCCTGATGAAGCCACCCGTGCGCTGTTCCGCATTCTGGGCCTGAACGAGGCCCCGTTCGACGAATTGGTAGCCACCGGAATGGACCCGGACAGCTACGTCCATGGACAGTGCGCGGATGCCCTGCGGGGTGTGGATGGCAAGGCGAAGGTGTACATGGGCATCGGCGTGGACGCCCCGCGTACCCTGCCCGAAACCGCTAAGTGCTCGCGGGACATCGTGTACCGCTCAATCCTGGCAACCTACCGGGCCGGTGGGCATGGAGTGGTCTTGGCTCCCAACTACGCGTCGATGCACCTGACCCACCTTGATGGCGTGGCAGAGGCACTTGAAGAACTGGGTCAGAAGTGAGCTTCATGAGATCCGTCCTCGGAGGAGAGGTCAAGTGAGCACTCCTCCGCTGCTGGAGGTACGTGACCTCCAGACCAGTTTCATCCTTGGTGGACGTGCCCCATTGGTCGCAGTGGACGGGGTGGGATTTTCCGTGGCCCCGGGCGAGACACTCGCCATCGTGGGTGAGAGCGGATCGGGCAAGTCGGTGACTGCACTCTCTATCATGCGCCTCCTTCCGGCCAGGGTCGGAAGGATCACCCGGGGATCAATCCACCTCGGGAAACGGGATCTCACCCAACTGCCTGAGGAGGAGATGCGAACCGTTAGGGGCAAAGAAATTGGAATGATCTTTCAGGAGCCCATGACCAGTTTGAATCCGGTTCACACCGCAGGCACGCAAATCGCCGAAGTACTGATCCAACATGAAGGACTCTCTAGTCCGGAGGCTCGGGAGCGGGCCATATCAATGCTCGACACCGTTGGCATCTCAGAGCCGGCCCTGAGCGTCGACAACTATCCTCACGAGATGTCTGGAGGCATGCGCCAGCGCGCCATGATCGCAATGGCGCTGGCGTGTCGTCCGAGCCTCCTCATTGCCGACGAACCCACGACTGCCCTCGACGTTACGATCCAGGCCCAGATCCTTGATCTCATGGAAGAGCTCCAGGACGCGCTTGGGATGGCCATTATCTTCATTACTCATGACCTGGGCGTCGTCGCCCAGATGGCTCGGAGGGTCGTGGTGATGTACGCTGGGCAAGTGGTGGAGGCCGGCCCTGTGGCGGAGATCTTCGGTCACCCCAGAATGCCCTATACGGCCGGACTTATAGGGTCGATTCTCCGCCTCGGCAGCTCGGGAGGAGGACAGCGCCTCCGAACTATTCCAGGCCAGGTTCCCTCACTGTCGGAGCTACCATCGGGGTGCCGGTTTTCCACCCGTTGCCCCCACGCCCAGCCTGAGTGCGTGGAGACACAGCCACAGCTAGAGTTGATTTCCGACGGGCACGAAGTGCGCTGCATGCGCTGGCAGGAACTGGATTTGGCTACGGAGACTGCCTAGTGACGGACCACCTGCTCCGCGCAGAGCACCTCGTGAAGCGGTTCCCCATCCGGGGGGGAGCTCTGAACCGGGTGGTCAATTACGTCCAGGCCGTGAATGGCGTCTCTTTTACGGTGCGCCGTGGAGAGGTTCTCGGGCTTGTGGGGGAGAGTGGCTCCGGGAAGACCACGATAGGACGGCTGGTCCTCCGTCTCGAGGAGGCCACCGCCGGAAAGGTGATTTTCGACGGTACCAACATCTTTGAGCTCCCCAAGAAAGACATGCGCCGCTTCCGGAAGCGGATGCAGATCATCTTCCAGGATCCCTACGCCAGCCTGAATCCCCGGGAGAAGATCCGGACGGTGATCGGACATGCCCTGGCGCTACACCGTATTGGCACACCGGAGAGTAGACGTGAGCGTGTGGTCGAGCTCATTGAGCAGGTTGGGCTCTCCCCGGATCAACTGGACCGGTTCCCTCACGAGTTCTCCGGGGGACAGCGCCAGAGGGTCGGGATCGCTCGGGCCTTGGCGGTGAACCCAGATTTCCTGGTTGCGGATGAGCCGGTCTCGGCCCTCGACGTCTCCATCCAGGCCCAGGTCATCAACCTCCTGAGCGATCTCAAGGACCAGCTCGACCTGACCATGCTCTTCATTGCCCATGACCTGGCGGTCGTGGAACACATCTGCGACCGGGTGGCCGTGATGTACCTCGGGAAGATCATGGAGATCGCTCCCTCCGGCACCCTGTACAATGACCCCAATCATCCCTACACCGAAGCGCTCCTCTCAGCCGTTCCCGTGCCGGAGCCGGGACATCGACAGACGCGGACGGTCCTGAGTGGGGATATCCCCAGCGCTATCAACCCTCCCTCGGGGTGTGTCTTCCGGAGTCGATGCCCCCGTGCAGAGGCCATCTGCGCCAATGAAACCCCGGAGTTAAAGCAGATAGGCCCTGATCACTTTAGCGCCTGCCACCTGACAACCTGAGTCACCGCCATCCGGTCAGAGCGAGTTCGCAAAGCCCTTGAGGTCGCGGATTGTTGCCGCGTACACGTCGGGGAGCGCTCCTCGAAAGATCACGTCCGCTGCGTGAGCTGTGCCATTGACAGTCCGACTATATACAGGCACACCGGCGGCGCTGAGCATCCGGAAGTATGCCAAACCTTCATCCCGGAGCGGGTCCAGTTCATTAACCGATATCACATGCGGTGGCAGCCCTTTCAGCTCCTCACGGTTGGCATGGTATGGCCAGCAAAGGGGGTTGTGATCGTTCACGTGGTCCGGATCGTATGCGACTGCCATCACGCCCATCGCACTGCAGCTCAGGAAGTAGTCATCATTTTCATAGAGGGACGGAAGCTCCGGAATCTTGCGGGTCCATGCATTGGAGATGTAGGGGCAAAGAGCATATGTCCCATCAATTTGGTCGAGCTTGCTATCCTCTTTGGCCCGAATAGTCATGGCGAGAGATAGGTTGCCACCCCCCGATTCCCCAGAGACAATAATCTTCGAGATCCCGAGTTCGGCCTTGTTGTCGAACGTCCATTGCAGTCCGCTCATGCAGTCGTTTAGGCCTGCAGGGAATGGGTGGTTCCCCAGCCTTCCAGCGCCATTCCGAAACTCCACACCTACGACCACCATGCCCGCAGCGGCCAGCTCATCACGCCAGCGCACGTAGGGGGTGTCGGTAGCTGCTAGAAGAACCATACCCCCTCCATGGACATGATAAACGCATGATGGAGAGTCGGAAGCATGCCTAGGCCGGTGTATGTATAGCTTGATGTCGTTACCGTCCGCTCCCGTTATCACTTCAGTGTGCCTTTCCACATTATCGATAGGCGGCAAATCAGCGAACCAGATCTTGAAGGCATCGTTATAGCTTGGCTCAATCATCGCGATGAATTCGCGTATTTCCTCGATCGGCGACTCAGCTGTCACAGGTATCGGCTCAGGTGCCAGGTCGAAGCCGAGCTCCGCCATAGCTGCTACCATTCGAGGATCAGCCCGTGGCTCCGTCTTCAAGACTCTAGTGGGATCACCAAGCCTGCCTGGTAAAAGTAGCTGCTCCCCACTGAGATCGAATTCGCCGGACATAATCGTGGTCCTCTCCTAAAGGAAGAAATTGAACGGGACCTCAACCAGATGCTGGCTGAGATCTTTCCAAATGACGGCTAATTCCGAGAAGCTACTTCTTGTGAACGTAAATCAGAAAAAGACCCGGAAGAAACGTAATAAGTCCCTGAGACCAACTCAGGTAACCCAATAAGCTCAGTAAGAGCGAAGAGAGCAACAGGCCATATCCAAGCCTGAGTTTCCTCATGAAATGAATGACAAAATCACAAGTGCTGTAGCGATTACCAAACCCGCTATCTGAACGGTTACCAGGGCTTTGTACAGGAAATGCTTAGTGTCTTCTGTCATCACTACCCTAAAATGCCATGAAATAGGGAGGGTTTATACTAGGCACCAGTCAGTTCCCTGGGTGATACTCCCTTTCTATGTGGCCCTCGACATCTGCCCGATAGTAGTAAACCTCCCGCAGGTCGCCGGTAGCATACAACTCTGCTTGGTCATTGAAGTGCTGTGAAGATGGGTCACTGTCCAATCCACCAGCGGTGACCGCGCGGGCGCGCACCTCGTCTCCGAACTCGACGACAGCCACGAAGCTATTGCCGCTTGTACCGTACCACTTCTTTGTCTGTGGATAGGCTCGCGCGCCGAACGAGGCTAGCGATCCCCACCGAGCAGAGGGGAAACCGACCGGTGTGCTGGGCCCGGCATCGTCAAACGGCTGCACGATATCTCCTGTGAGGCGCTGAAAGCGATTGATGTCACCCCAGGGCGTACGCCAGCTCCCAAAGTCAGCCTCGAGCCTGGCCGAAGCCGCACTGAGTGCTTGGAGCAGCTGCTGGGACACCTCACGCTCTGTGGCGTCCAGGCGACGTGTTTCCTCACCAAAAAATATGGCAAGCGAGGTCGGGATTGACTCGACTGACCAACGAAGATCCCAGTCTCGGAGAATGCTGACCTGATCAGCGAGCTCTGCCTTGAGAGGATTGGACGCGTCAGCTTGATCGTAGGCCCTTACGAGGGCGGGAATCAGTTCCTCGAACCCCGTTAGATAGCTATCGAACGCCGCATCGATGAGCGACTGTAGTGTGAAGTCGGTCTTGCCTTCGAGGACACGCATCGCGTGAAGACCGCGAGCATTCTCACCACTGCGCTGAACGTAGACCGGGAATTCCTCACGCCTGGGGCTGTCCGGCCCCGCGGCGGAGAACGGCCAATTGTTCGTGTTCTGTAGCCATCCGACCGAAGGGTTCACAGCGTTCGGTGTTTCCTCAATGCTGTGCACGCCTTGCCAGTCGGTCGCTGGGTCACTTCCGTCAACCGGCTGCAGATAGTTGAAGCGAGTGTCACGAACTGGAATGAAGTTGGAGTGGAGGTAGGCTATGTTGCCCTCCGAATCCGCAAAGACTGTGTTATTAGATGAGTTTGTGTGGGTGCGCATCACCTCGATGTACTCGTCGTAGCTCTGTGCCTTAGTCCGCATGTATGACTGAATAAGCGCATCCATTGGCTCTTCCATCAGAGCAACGCTTACCCACGCACCATCAACCTCCCGGACGATGGGCCCGTGATGCGTCCGGTAGACCGTAAACTCGCGCTCCGCCATTCCGGTGTCCGTCTTGTATGGGACGGTGACTTGCCGGGCAGTCACAGGACGCTCCTCGTCCCCATAACGGTAGTAGAGCGTCCCGTCTCGCTCGACGACTGTCTCGAGGAATTCATCAATGTTGTCGACACCGCTCGATGTGTGCATCCAACCGGCGTTCTCATTGAATCCCTGGTACACGAAAAACTGGCCCCACGTCACGGCGCCGTAGGCGTCGAGTCCCTGTTCGCTGACCATGTGGAGCTCTTCGCGGAAGAAGAATGAGGTGTGGGGATTGATGAGAAGCAAAGCATTACCCGCCGATGTGTTAGCAGGTGCGATGGCAATGCCGTTCGACCCAGTAGGCTCCTCATTCATATCCGGTTCGTTGAGCCCGGAGGGCACCATGGCAAGGGTCGTGGACGAGGGCTCGCGATCGAGAACCGCCTGCGCATTGCTCGGTTGGCCGTAGAACGCCTCGAGGCGACCAAGGTTCACGCGTTCGATATCTCCGCCGATACTCCCTTCGCTGAACGTAAGCGCCATCCACGGCTCGAAGCGGGTGAGTACTCTCGGTTGCACCTCAGGATGAGTGTAGAGGTAGTAGTTGAGACCGCTGGCCCAAGCATCCATCAGGTCCTTGAGCCATTGCGGGCTCGCGTCGTACTGGGTCTGCATGTCCGCGGGGTCGATGAAGAGCTTCATCCTAAGATCACGCCAAATCTCATCCTCACCCTCGGCCTCCGCGAGACGACCTTGAGAGTTGAGAAAGTTCACCTCGATCCGGTTGAAATCATCCTCTGCCTGTGCGTAGATCATGCCGAAGACAGCATCCGCATCGGTTTCGCCATATATATGTGGGATGCCCCAGTCGTCACGGATGATCGTGACGCTCTGAGCCTGTGCTTCCCAGGCCGCAACCTCGACATTGGTCTCTTGGGGCGCACATGCCACACATACCAACAGGAGGGTGAGGATACCTTTCTTCATGACTAACCCGTGCTAAGTGTAATGGGATCTTACTGGAGTCCCTGTAGTCGCATCGTACACGAACGGAACCGAATCGACCAGTCGGCTAGAGCCTCATTATTGAGGATGGATCCCCTCGGGTACCTCACCAAGGAGTGTGGCTCATGCCGCTTAATCGCCTTGGCGCACTGTCGCCCCCAGCCTATCCTTGCCGCTCAGTAGCAGCGTCAGGATGCGATCCAAGGGATGATGAACGGATTAGCAATTGAATAAAGGGACCAAAACAGAGGTTACGGAACAGCTGTATCGGTACAACTACAATGTTCGTATCTGCCATTGGATCAATGTGGTTGCCTTTTGCTATCTCGTGGTGAGCGGCGTTCACATCTTTCTCGACTTCCCTGAACTCTATTGGGGGAAAGTCGGATTCCGAGGTTATGACGCCGTGTTCAGGCTTTCAGATTGGGGGATCTCTTGGGATGAAGCAGGAGCTATGGGTGATCGCAGATGGGGCAGAAACTACCATTTTCTTTTTGCCTGGATCTCGGTCATTAATGGAATGATTTACGTAGGCTGGAACCTGTGGAACAAATATTTCCACAAGAACTTGTTCCTAGACCGAAATGAATTGAGCTGGCAAAGCCTCAAGACTGATTTCGTTGACCATGTGCGGCTTCGCGCACCTGAGGGGGCATCGGTGGGCCGTTATAGCGGCTTGCAGAAGATTTCATACCTGATTGTCATATTTATCTTGTCCCCATTCATGATCCTGAGCGGGCTTGCTCAAATGCCTGCTTTTACGGCAATTTCGCCTGAATTGATTGATCTGTTCGGCGGGCGGCAAACGGCACGAACACTTCATGTAGTCTGTATGCTGTGGATGATTTTATTCTTGGTTGTTCACGTCGTAGAAGTATTTGTGGCCGGGGCAGTGAATGAAATCCGTTCGATGATTACAGGCAAATATTTGGTCCCCAAGGAGGATGCTGAGTGAAGAATCCTGTGTCCCGTCGAGAATTTCTTGCCGGTGCCGGTGCAATCGGCAGCCTTCTACTGGTTGGTTGCGATGCCAATGCATATCTGCCACCGAAGGTAAGGGGCGGGTTGATGGGTGTCTCCGATGTGCTAACCATGGCAACCCAAAGACTGATGTTGTCAGGACAACCTTTGGCTCAAGAGCATGATGTCAGCGAAATCACTAAGAATTTTCCGACATGGGGCAACACCAACCCGCGACAAGAAGACTTTCAGGGTCTCCTTAGCAGCGGATTTGTTGACTGGCGTCTTCCAGTAAACGGATTAGTAAATCGTCCGATTTCTCTTTCGCTTGAAGACCTCAAACGCCTTCCTCAGCGCACACAGATTACAATGCATATATGTGAGCAAGGCTGGTCCGCGATCGGTCAATGGACGGGCGCACCTCTTCTGGAAGTGCTACGGGCTGCGGGGGGCGTAGCTGATGACGCACGTTATGTCGTGGTGGATACCTTTGACGGCTGGTATGAAAGTTACGACATGTTTGATGTCGTCCATCCCCAGACCATCCTCGCATACGGTCTGAACGGGAAAGACCTGCCTTTGGGAAATGGTGCCCCCGTTCGACTCCGGGTTGAACGGGCCTGTGGTTATAAGAACCTCAAGTTCCTCAAATCCATCAATGTCGTCTCATCGATGGAAGGGATTCGCGGGGGAACTGGCGGCATCAATTCGGACTCTAACTGGCACTGGTACGCCGGTGCCTAGCGTCTTGTCCTATTAGGTAAGTATGCCTGCCAACACTGGCGGTGTGTGTTGAAATAGCGGGGTGTGGTGGGGCGAGTTCCCTAGAATCAAAGTACCGACATTATTACGATCACAGCTTCATCCGGGCCGCAATTAGTACCAGTTGAAGCCGAGACCAATACGGATGAGGTTGATGCGGCCATCTTCGAAGCCTGCGTAGTGATAATCCACATGCGGTGTCAGCCCGAATCGACCACCAAAACCGATATCGTAGCCCGCACCCGCCGTGAAGCTGACTCCATTCTCGCTTTCCGAATAGCTCCAGTCGCCAAAATTGGCTTCGGCCCCCAGCACTGCTACTCCTAGCCCGCTTTTGATAAAGAAACCTCCAGTTGGATCCAGGTACCCGTAGAAAACCGCATTCAGACTCGAAAATGTGACTGTTCCGCTTCCTCCTCCTTCTCGCATCTCTTTTGACCACCCCCCACCCTCCGCCCCAAGCAGGACCTTATCGCTGAGCGCTCCACCAATCTTGAAATAGCCCGCACCCCCAACCTCGCGCTCGCTATCATCTTCGAATCCGAGGGAACCAGCTCCCACTCCAAATCCAATAAAGAATCCATCCCGAGCCGGCGCTTGAGCGTTCACCGGAGGGCTGATGCTGACGAAGAGGGTTAAAAGCATAGAGATGGCGAACGGCAGCCTGCGCATTGAAACCCCTGACTGAGTGATAGTTTTTCACAAGTGCATATACTCTGCACTTGTCTCTGTCTGTTGAGGAAAACGACTGGAGATCCAGGACACAAGACACATCCGAGATGATCTTCCTCCTTCCCTCCGTCCTGGCTCGCGTCTTTCGCCCGACATTCCTCGACGTGTTCGGGGTCACAAACCTCCAACTCGAGACCGTATTTTCCCTGTAGCCATCGGCGCTCTACGAGTCTCCTTTCAGTAACTTGCACGCAGAAGCACTAAGTGCGTTTTTTTACGGTCAGAAAACGTGATCGAGGGGGTCTCCAGGAAGTTGGAGACGGTCTTTCCACACGTCAGCGTTGGCACTCAACAAGACAACGCATAAGAGGATTCATGCACCGCATTTTCTGCATCGCTCTAATCTACGCCCTCATCGTCTGCGCGGACGTCCAGGCTCAGCAGGCTCCGGCCGCAAGCGCGTCCGCGATTGCCAGTGCACCTGTCATTAATGGTCGACTCGACGACGACGCATGGGCAGAAGCCCAGGTCCTCACTGGATTCATCCAGAGAGAGCCGAGCGAGGGACAACCGGTCTCGGAGCGCACTGAGGTTCGGGTCGCCTACGACGAGGAGGCACTCTACGTAGGTGCGTGGCTCTTCGACAGCGACCCAACTTCGCTCGTTTTCGGCCAAACGCTCAGAGACGCTTCGCTCAACGAATCCGATGCGTTCGTCCTTGTGCTCGATACCTACCTCGATCGCCAGAATGGCTTCGTATTCGGGACAACGCCTGCGGGGATCGAATACGACGGCCAGGTCGCGAACGAGGGCCAAGGTGGTGGTGGTGGTGGGCGACCAGGTGGTGGTGGTGGGCGACAACAAAGGGGCTCGGGCGGCGGCTTCAACCTCAACTGGGACGGAAGCTGGGAGGTTGCTACCAGCACGGACTCACTTGGCTGGTACGCTGAAATGCGCATCCCCTTCACGACGCTGCGCTACGGGAGAGGGGGCGACCAAACATGGGGATTAAACTTCGAGCGACGTATCCGACGCAACAGTGAAGAAGCGGTCTGGGCGCCGATCCCTCGACAGTTCAACCTCTACCGCGTTTCACTCGCGGGGACGCTGGACCTTGCGGCACCGGCCACGCGGATAGCCACAATCAACCCCTATGTGCTGAGCAACAGCTTCAAGGATTACACCGTCACCTCACCAGACGCGGAATTTGGATCGAAAGTTGGCATCGATGCCAAGGTCGGTCTAAATCAGAGCCTGACACTCGACCTAACGGTCAACACCGACTTCGCGCAGGCCGAAGTTGATGACCAGCAGGTCAACCTGACACGCTTCTCGCTCTTCTTTCCTGAGAAGCGTGCCTTCTTTCTTGAGAACGCAGGGACGTTTTCAGTGGGCTCGGGACGATCAGCTGAGCTCTTCTTCAGCCGTCGGATCGGCCTTTCCAGTGGGCAGGAGGTTCCCATCCATGCAGGGGCAAGGATGACGGGTAAGGTCGGAGATATGCAACTCGGCCTGCTCAACATTCAGACGGGGGGGCTCAGCGTGCCCAGCACGGTGAACGGCGGTACCCTGCGGGTCGCTCCCAATAACAACTTCGGTGTCGTACGAGCATTCCGAGAATGGGAGAACCGGTCCCGGATCGGCGGGATCTTCGTGTCACGATTGAATACGAATTCACCGAGTGACTACAACCTGACGTACGGACTCGACGGCCGACTCGGGATCGGCCAAGACCTGACCTTCAGTGGCTGGGCCGGCCTGACCACCACGCCCCTCCCGTCCGGGACACCTGATCTTCGTGAGGGGTTCAACAACGGGGAGTACGGCTACGCCGGCACCGGGAATTTTGTCACCCGCGACTGGGAAATCTCGGGAGGCTATCGCCAGATCGGCAGCGAGTTCAACCCCGAGGTCGGCTTCGTGAATCGCAGCGCGTACCGCTACATCAGCGGCCGAGTCCTGTATCACCTCCGCACGGAAGGGGTCGATTGGTTCCGAGAGTTTCGCCCACACATTTCGGGAAACTCTTTCTGGTCACTCGGAGGCTTCAACGAGTCATACTACGTCCATATCGACAGTCACTTCGCCTTTGAGAACGGCGCCGAGATTCATCTTCCGGGCTGGAACCTCACGGGCGAGGGGCTCGACGCCCCATTCCAGATCCGGGACGAGGGCGACCTTCCGGACGGCGGGCGGGGACCTATCATCATCCCAGTCGGCACCTACAACAACCAGGAACTCCTATTCGTGGCAAACACGAACAGGAGCGCGCCGCTTTCGTTTTCGGCAGGAGTGACTTTTGGTGAGTTCTACTCCGGCACCCGGTCCTCACCGCACGGGAGCGTTTCCTATCGCTTTCGTGATCGGCTCACGACCTCAGTTAGTATGAACTACTTCGACGTGAAGCTGGATGAAGGAAGCTTCACGACCTCGCTTGTCAGGCTCACTGGCTCGTACTCCTTCACGCCTCGGATATACCTCCAGGCGAACCTCCAGTATAATGACGATTCGAAGAACCTCGGGAGCAACATCCGGCTAGGTTGGCTCGACACCGCCGGCACCGGGCTCTTCATTGTCTACAACGACACGGAGTTCCTGGGTGACATCGATCCGCTAGGCTTCCGATCGGGACCCCGGCAGCGGCAGCTGGTGATCAAGTACACGAAGCTCTTCAATCTCAGGGGGTAGTCCGAGCATCTTCGGGTCCGCCGAGTCCGAATAACGACTGAGCCTCCATGAAGCGAACCGCATCCGAGACGTCCAGCCTGCACCGTGGGTTGATCCTAGCGGCTCTTATCGCCGCGGGTGAGGCAGTCTTCCTCCTGCCCTTCGTCCTGGCTCGCGTCTTTCGCCCGACGTTCCTCGACGTGTTCGGGGTCACAAATCTCCAACTCGGAACCGCGTTTTCCCTGTACGGCATCGTTGCCATGGTGTCGTACTTCGCCGGGGGGCCATTGGCGGACCGGTTTTCGGCCCGTCGACTCATGACTGCCGCGCTCCTCGCGACGGGTCTGGGAGGAGTGGTCCTCACGGGAATCCCGTCGGTTCGGGTGATGAACTTCCTGTGGGCCTTCTGGGGGCTGACCACGATCTTCCTGTTTTGGGCAGCAATGCTGCGGGCGACGCGCGAGTGGGGAGGAGCCACCAGCCAGGGTCGGGCTTATGGCCTGCTCGATGGTGGGAGGGGCCTTCTCGCAGCGGTGATTGCATCCTTTACGGTGCTCGTGTTCGCCTTGGCTCTGCCAAGCGACGTCTTGTCCGCTACGCCGGAACAAAGGGCGGCCGCTTTCCGCACCGTCATCTGGGTCTTTACCGGCCTTGTCCTTGGCATCGCCCTGCTCGTCTGGGTGGTGGTCCCGGACATCACTCCGCAAGACGATCGAGGGAACCAGCAGAAGCTCTCGCTCAATGGCATCCTCGGGGTATGCCGGATGCCCGCCGTGTGGCTTCAAGCCGTTATCGTCGTGTGCGCCTACGTCGGCTACAAGGCAACGGACGACTTCTCACTCCTCGCCCACGATGTGCTTGATTTCGACGAGGTGGCCGCTTCGGGGATTGGGACGCTGGGATTCTGGATTCGCGCGATCGTGGCCGTCGCGGCTGGCTATCTCGGAGACCGTATCGATTCATCAAGGGTCATCGCATGGGGCTTTTCTATCCTCGTCGCGGGAAGCCTCTTGATTGCCTCGGGTGCGGTCGTCCCGGGGGTCGCCTGGATGCTGATCACGACGATCGTCGCAACCAGCGTCGGCATCTACGCGATCCGAGGCGTCTACTTCGCGCTACTGGCAGAGGGCGCAGTGCCCCTGACGTTCACTGGGAGCGCAATCGGTGTGGTGTCCTTCGTGGGATTCACCCCGGATGTTTTCATGGGCCCACTCATGGGCGTACTACTCGACAGCTCGCCGGGCGTTCTGGGTCACCAACACGTGTTCGCGTCGGTGGCAGCCTTTGGTGTCGTGGGCCTCTTGGCCACGATCGCCTTCAGACGCACGACTAGAACACACCGTGCGGGTGTCAGCGCTCTGTGAGGAGCTAGGACACTTCTGCTAGAAGGGTGCGTGTGTCCTACGACACCGGACGAACCCTCTTCTTGAGCATGAATAGACCCTCTTGCATGCTGGTCACGAGAATCGTGCCGCTGTCGAAGAATGGGTATGTGCTCCACGCTCCACCAAATCCCGGCCCCGTCCCGAACGGAGACGTATCAAACATGCCGACCTCAACCGGGTTCAAGGGGTCCGAGATATCGAGGATATGGAGCCCGTACCTGTAGTTGGCCTGATAAGTGAAGTCTCCCTTCACGTACAGATTATGCGCACTGGCTGGCAGTGATCCAAAGAATTCTTTCACGAGGATGGGATCTTCGAGGTCGTCGAGTTCCCAGACCAGGGTGCGTGTCGTCTCAACGTTGCCGGCGATCACGTCGCTCTCGTCATCCATGATGAAATACCGATGATCCTCGGTCACCCATCCCTGGTGCATGTAAGCCGGATTGGGATGTGACGCGGTCGACAACTCGACCGGATTCGACTTATCAGTCACGTCCGAGATCTGGAACCGGTTCCCAGACATCCTCAGGCAGATCTCCTGACCACGATAAGATTCATCCGGACCGCGGTAGACGATGCATTGGGCGTCGTGTGTGCCCCCCGGCTCCGAACAGCCGACAAAGGTAGGCTCCATCGGCTCACTGATGTCGACCATGTGCATACCGGCACAGCCTCGACTAGTCAGGTACGCGAAACCGGTCTCTTCATTGATGATGATATTGTGGCTGCTCTCAACCACATTGAGTCCGTCGCCTCTATAAAGGAGGTCTGGATCAAAGACGACTGGGGGATCCACAACGTCTCGGAGACGGGTGAGATCGAAGACCTGCATGCCGTGTGCGCCTGCTCCGTCCGCGACGATGAAGGCGTGGTCCCTGTAGGTCTTGATATCTCGCCACAGTTGCGAGCGTGGCGTGTTCAAGGTCTTCGGGAGGTCGCCGATGAGCACGGGGTTCGTCGGGTCCGTGATGTCGATGAACGACGTACCGTCGTTTCTTCCCACGAGAGCGTATTCGCGCCCGGCCTCGGAGTCGGTCCAGCCCCAGTTGTCATTCGCTCTGATTCCCCGCGCTGCTTCAGGGGCGGTCAGCAACGAGATCGGGATGTAGGCTAGCAGTTCGATGTCGTTGCAGTCGAAGGACTCCACAGTCCCTTCCGTGCACCGGCGCTCCTCACCGAAGACGGCACCCAGAGCATCAGGCGCGCTCAGGAGAACGTCTCCCTGCCGCCACGTTCCATTGTCGTCACGTTCGTAGACAAACACGCCGCCGGCCTGATGGTCGAGCCCTGAGGCCGTCACTGCCGCAATACCCCCGCCCGCTACGATTCTGTGGCCGAACGAATCTTCCGTGTTCGTTTCTTCTTCCGTGAAGCGCATGTCGGTTACCATCCCATCCGAGAAGACGAAGGCCATCCCGGTCTCCAGTCCCCGCACGACGGGCGCTCCCACCCAGACGTCATCACCATCCAGCGCTACGGAGCCACCGAACACGTCACCCTCAAGGGCTTCGGGTGCGTCGAGCCGGGCGCGTTCGGACCACGTACCTGTTGTGGCGTCTAGGTTGAAGACAAAAGCTGCACCGAAGCCCAAACCACTTAAGGGGGCCCCGATCACGGCGCGCCCATCACTCGACACGATTGTGGCCCCGAACAATGCCTCCGCCTCACCAGCGACGGTGAGTTCTGCTCCCTCCCGCCATAAACCATCCATGAGGCGGTATTCGAACACGCGCCCCGCTCCCTCAAGCGAGCCTCCGTTCCTGGCTGCCTTGGGTGCACCCACAAGCAAACGATCACCGACAACTGAGACCGCCGCGCCGAAGGCATCCCCTGGAGCCGCAGCAGGCGATTCGATGCGCTGCTGTTCGGTCCATCGACCATCGGGGCCACGCTGGAACGCGTACACCGTACCCGGCGGTGGTAGCGGGACGCTCTCGCCGTCGCGTCGCTGCCGTGTTCGCATGCGACTCGCGTCAGTCGCCGTCCGGGAGTGTCCTACTAAGAGCCAATCCTTGTCCGCCGAGAGGGAGATGCCGTAGTCGACGCCGCAGTAACCGTTGTAGTTACATTGAGCATCTAGGCCAACGAGGTCCTCTGCGGTAAGCGTGCTAGAGAACGCCCATGTCGCGCCGGACCGCTCGTAGGTGTAAAGACTGCCTGCTCTCGTGGCTACGAAGAGTGTGCTGCCGCTAAGCGCGAGCACCGCGCCGAATCCGTCGGCTCGCTCCGCACCTGGTGCGGTCAGTCGGGCTGACTCGATCCAATCGCCCTCGCTCTTACGGTACACATATACCATGCCGGGACGGAAGCTGTTGTTCGGCTCACCGATGATCAGCGCGTCGCCGTCGATGACGACCGAGTTACCGAATGAGCCGGACTGGGCGAGTCCGGGCGACACCAGGACCGCAGTTGCGGCGAGTGACAGAACGAGAGCGCGGAACTTTGCCATGGAACCTCCGAGAAGCTGACGCCGGGAACGCTGCCCCGGCTCTGCAAAATGACGCCACCGATGCGATGTGACGACCGAATCGTCTAGACTATCGCTCGTAGTCGGTAGGTTCGCTAGAAGGGGCTGTTACTGAGAGGGGGACGAAGGTACTGGGAGGGACCCAGACCACTAATCGTCGTCGTCTTTCTTTATTTCTAGCTCTTCCAATTTTGCTATCTCTAAGCGGAGATACTCAAGGTCTTCAAAGAAGCATATATGAGCGGGAAGTAGCTCGACCTTGGGTTTTACTTTATCTAACTCGTCTTCCAGATATTCCACATAAGCTAAAACTCTCTTATATGCGGTTATCTGGTTTTCACGATCTACTCCCATCATTCCACCCTAAATGCCTTCTTCCTGAGCCGATGCATCGTGACCAAACAGAGGGGTACCAAAGCGACCAAAGCTATCAGCAGTCCAGAGCTGCCTGTGGGGTTCCCGGCACCGCTGGGAAGCACCCATAGACCAAGAAGCAGCCCGAACCCGCTTACGGCAGCGAATGTGAACCACAGTCTTTTCATCATCTGACCATCCTCCAGGTCCTGCAGTGTTTCCTACTCTATCTCCTATATGTCCCGTCTGGCAATGCAGTCGGAAACACATATTCGGGATCAGTCAATAATTCATATACGGCCGTGTCGGTCTGCCGCACTTTAGCTTCAGTATTCAGCTTCCATTCCTGTTGGATCTCTCCTGCGCGATTCTCTTGGGCCCCCAAGACTGAAGTCATCGCCCAGTAGATGTACTCGCCGGCCATACAGCCATAATCACACGTTTGGTCGTCATAAGTGTACCACGCTCCTCCCGGATAAGGGCTTGGAATCGACTGGAAGTGCCCACCTCTCGCGATGTCCATAGCGTTGGCCAGAGATGTACCAGCCTCTTCGCTCAAGGCAGTTGGATAGGCGTTGGCAAACCCAGAGTGTGTGATTACATGCCAAATTTCTTCCAAGGCAGCGTCGAATCGGCCTGTGTGCCCGTTGGTATGCCAAGCAGGAATTGACTCATCTGCACCTAGATCCTGGGCATTAATTGATCCTGCCTGCCTCTCTTGCTTCCACATGTATAGCGCTGCGTTGTTAGATATCAGAGCACTCAGCAAAGTTGAATTATCGACAATACCATCTTCATTATTGTCCAAATACTGAGCCATGATGTTAGCGGCGTGTAGTAGCTTCACGTCCTCTACCGTGGCATACGCGTAGATGGGTACTCCGAAAACCTCCACCTTTCGATTAGTCTCTGTGAAACCCTGATCCGAATGCGCAACGATGGTGAAGTTGGGGTCGCTGCCTGGGTCTATCGGACCGGTCACGTCCCCGCCACATGAGGCGAGTAGGAATAAGGGAGCAATCGGAAAAGGTGATCCGACCCAGCTACCAAATCTATTTTTCAGAGGTGCCGCTACTCCGTCGTCCATCGAATCACGGTGGCGGAGATCCGTTGGACTGGAATTCCGTCCCTTCCCTCTGAGTACGTGTCACTCGAAAGAATGATGAGAGCGTCTCCTCCAGCCAAGCACCCCTCTTCCATCATCTTAGGTAATAAGTCTTCCAAATCTGACTTCCACGCGCTTCCCTCCGCTTCCACGATACCTAGCTCTTCATACCCTTTACCTTCTGGAACCCCAGAACTTATGACCTCGATCTCGCAGTACATGTCCTTGGACGGATACGGCGCACTTCGGGTCGGTACGAACGTAGCACTCACGCAGCCTCCGGCGACGACAATCGTCGAAAGGCAAGATGCGACCCTAAGGACTCTTGGGCACTTCTTCATCGGATGGTCCTTCACCATAAGTGTTTCCGTAATGTACCATTAGCACCGGACCCTCAAAACAGTGTTGGCAGGTGCGCTAGAATGTCCGTTTTCTCTCTCTCCCCCCCATACTTCGCTCAGCCATTATCCCTAATAGCCTTGGCGATTCGATTAGCTGAAGGTGCACCTCCGGCCCGGCACGAGCGACCCAAACCCATTCCCGATACACCCATAACGTCCTGCCCATTCACAAGAACAGTTGGTGAACTGAAAGCCTTGTAGCGGGCAGGTGTACCAGTTCCCTCTTGGTCCCACTCTGACCACCTATCGTCTCGCCCAACCTCAACCAGTGCCTCGCGGATATTTTCACGTGCAAAGCCCACATTGGGACAACTTGAAAAGTAAACAAGCTCCACTGAGCAACTCTTCATACCCTAATTCTGCTCCCTCATCCCGCAGGATCGTAACTTATACGGGGACACCACTGTGGTGCCGTAATGCCGCCTAGCCGCCCGGCAGGTTTTCCACCAGCTCGAGCATCCGGCGCAGGTGGTCCGCAGTAGGCAGACGTCCGCGTCCACCACCGAGGTTGTCCACCATGTGCTCCGGATCACCCGTTCCCGGTGCGGCCACGGTGACCGCCGGATTCGCGATCACAAACTTGAGCATGAACTGCGCCCACGTATGGGCGTCGAACTCGCGGGCCCAGTCGGGTAGCGTTCGGTCACCGATGCGCCTCCACATCCGGCTGCGACCAAATGGCAGGTACACAATGACGCCGATCCCCCTGTCCAGGGCCAACGGGAGGATCTCCTCCTCCGCTTCACGGTTGTCGATGGCGTAGTCAATCCCGATGAAGTCGATAGGATACTCCCGCATAACCCTCGCGAGCGCTCCGTACTGGCCTGCACTCGTCGTTGTCATGCCGGTGTAGCGAATTCGGCCAGACTCCTTGTACTCCTGGAGTACGCCGAGCTGCGTGGGCGGATCGCCCATGTTATGTACCTGATTCAGGTCAATCACTGGAACTCGCATCCGCTCGAACGACCGCTCGATCTGATCCCGGACGCGGGCCGCGTCAACCGAGCCACCACCGCGTCCTGCGACATTGACCTTGGTTGCCCAAAAAATATTTTCGGCGAATCCGTCCTCGTCCCCCCAGCGGCCTGCGTACTCTTCAGAACCGCCACCCCCGTAGCCGGCCGCGCTATCGAACACTCGCCCCGAGGCCTCAGCATCCTTTGCGAGTTCATGGAGTACGGCTCGGTGCTCGGCGAGTTCTTCCGGACTCGAATTCATCGAAATCCAGCGACCGCCCAGTCCGATCATAGGCACCTGCTCGCCAGTTGATGGAATCGCACGTGTGCGGACAGCACCGGCCTGGAGCGCCTCAAGCATGCGTGGGTTCAGAGTGAGCGCCGCGCCGGCCGCGGCAGTCATGCGAAGCCAGTTTCGTCTGGAGACCATGCTGTTCCTCATGATTTGAGAAGATCTACGAATACAGTGGTGTGTCTGCTGTGACGTGACAACACCTGCTGACTCGCGCCAACCGCCCCCGAATGGCCCCAGATTCGGCTGTTCAACTCCTAGGCCGTCCTTCGGATTCGCCACATGCTCTAGATCGGTGTCCCTCGATAGCAACCTATCGTATAAGGATACTCGATAGTGGCATGGTAATGATAACCAATCGGGGTATGAGAGTGCCCGTGGCATTCATCTAGATCCTCATTACTCAGCTCTGCCCCACCGATTCCTTTGTATCCGTAGATTCCGAACCCGTCACGGATATAGCCCACCAATCCTGAATGTCCATCCTCCAGAGAAGGCACCCCATCGAGTCTCCATGGAACGAAATGGTAGTGGTAGTCTGACTGTGCTGGATGTCCACCATACACGTCCACAATCTCGTGGGCGAGCGCGTCGTTTCCACGGCCGTCCACTGCGTCATAGAACACAACGCCGTTGAGTGTCATACCGATTGGACCAAGAGAGACACAAGATGGGGTCGCAGCTTCAGTGGGATTAAGCTGAAGAGTGAAACTAAAATTATTTTCGGCTGGAATCCCAGGGTTCCTGTCGATAGCAGTGAGAGCAGGATAATCAGTCATCGGCCAGTCTCCGATCTTACCGTCAACTGGTAAATTATTCCCGGAAATTGTGCGATTTGATCCTGATTCTATAACGCTTGAAGTGCCGATAGGTGGGGAGAACGACCCCTCTGGAAGAAAGGGTTTCACTAACAGGTTCCATGTGCTGTTAGTCTCATCAATCCAAGTGATTTTACTCCGGTCACTTCCCGGTGCCCCTGGGTTCCCTGGCATGCAGGCATAAAGCTTCCCTCGTTCTGGAGCCAGGGTGGTCAGTTGTGAATCTCCTAAACGAAGCTGGGTACAATTAGGACCCACGTCATCCTTACAGATCTCGGGGTTGATGAAATACTCCGAGAGATCGGCGGAACCCTGGCCGGGGGATTCGGAATCCTGGCTGAGCAATTCGCTACATCCGATGATAAACGGTAGCAAGATAAGCAGGTGTGGGGGCGAGCCAGAATAAGTGGCTCTTTTCAACCTCAGCTTCAGCATAATATCGACTCTCTCATAGAGCGGACCTTTCTGATCACATTTTCCAGAGGCTAAACCAGGTCATTCTGTTAAATGAGCCGCATGAGCAGCCTCACCTCGCAGGACCACAACGTAGCCGGGAACAACTCACCAAATTTTTTTCAGAAACCCGGCGTTTCAGTGGCGGTGGTGCGCCGCTGAATCGCGAGCTGGTGTCCCTCTGCCTAAAACAGTCGGATCATAGAGAAGCTCGAGCCTTCCAAACACTCAGGATCTCGCTTTCGCGGGCTGGTGATACAGGCATTGGTGGATCGCCGCGCTGTTCATCGGTCATAGCACCTGAGTGATACCACTCCAAAGTGTCCAGTGCCGTGACGGCAATAGAGCGGTATGTAAGCCCAGCATCCTTGGCTCGAGCCACAGAAATTCGTTGGGATCCAAAGTTGTTTCCCACCGGCATGATCCAGGGGATCGCAAAAGTGAAGTTATGCTCAGTTAGAAACTCGTAATCCTCGATCCAGGTATAACTCACTTCAGCAGAAGTTATAGCCTTCATCCCATCAATGAACACCTCCATGGTCAGGGGTGAAGCCGGACCCGTAGCATTAAATACCCCGTGGATCTGGTTCTCCAGGAGATGAACGATCCACTCTGTAAGGTCCCGCACATCTATCTGTTGAACCAGATCATCTTTCTTACCCGGCACTAGGACTTCGCCACCCCGACGGAAACGCTCTGGCCAGTATGTACCACGATGCGTCATGTCCAGCGGGCCCACGATATACCCGGGTCTTACCACACATGCCCGATCCCCGAAAGCTTTATGGACCTCTATCTCAGAGAGCGCTTTCATCACACCGTACGAGGAGGATGAACTCCGGCCTGTGGAGGACTCCTCAAGTACCGGGCCCGTGTCCTCAGTGATCTCCGTAGTCAGGTAGGGATAGTAGACCCCTGTCGAAGAGATATAGAGATATGTTCCCGCTGCGTCGCGAAGAAGTTCTGCCGAATTTCGCGTCCACTCCACATCCCTTCCAGAAGCATCGATCACTGCGTCCCAACTTCGTCCCTGCAGTGCTGAAAGGTCCTCCCCTCGATCACCAATCAGGTGCTCCACCTGTTCAAACGAGTCCTGAAAAAGCCCGGGCTGGCTTCGGCCTCGCGTGAAGATTGTGACTTCGTGACCACGCTCGATTGCATAGCGCACATGATGGGGGCCAGTGAAGGTGGTTCCTCCCAAAATCAGGATCTTCAGAGAACGCCCAGCCTGTGACAGAGATCCTTCTCCTCCGGTAATCGTCTCCTCTCGTGCAGGACTACAAGCAGAGAAGCCCAGGGCTAATGCCCCACCAGCAACGGCGGTCTTCTTAAGAAAATTACGTCTGTCAGTATCCATACCCTAAACCTGCTCCCCCACCCCGCTGGACCGCAACGTAGGCAGAATCACCACACCGGACCGAGCATCCCCACCAATTTTTTTGAGTGAGTGATGTCATCGCATCATCCGCCGACCCATCGCTGTTATGGGGTCCAGCACTCCATAGCTGCCCATCCGCATCGGACCCCCTTTGAAGAATATCCTCATCCCCAGGGAAACAGTCGAGAAAGCACTTGTTCCTAACAGGGTGTGTGGTTCAATACCTCCGCGTTCGCTACGAGCCCGGTGATACTGGAATTCCACAAAAGGGCGAATGCTCCACGGATCATCCGTCAACTGATAAGCGTAGGCCACCGTACTGATCAGCCACCGGGTCGCACCAACGGGGTCAGAGTCGTGAGTGTAGCGAAAGAACCCATCGGTACCGGCGTCTCCGGTTCGGGAATACTCCGGACGGGTAGCGTATTCAACACGTAGGTAAGGCTGATGTCCAGCCCGATCCCATCGGACTTCGCCAAGGACACTAAAGTGGCCTTCGTACTCCTCTGGCTCACTTCGTGATGCCTCGGCTAGGCCATAAAACATCCCGTTACCGACCATCCCGGAATGGCGTACCGCAAGGTTCCATAGGCGGGTCGCGTAGTCTTCACTGTCATGCGATTCCACAACTTTCGCGGACGAGATAGACGCCTCCCATTCGGCCATAGGTCCAAAACCCGAACCCCAGCGTCGGGCCAAGCGAACTGACCATGAGTCACCGAAGCTCTCAATGTTCGAAAGGTCGTAAGGACCTACTGGCTCAGTACCACCGAAGATCCCGGCTTCTGCACTCCAGCCTCCCTTCAACAACACCGCGTTGACTGTCCAACGCTCAAGGATCTGTGAGAGATGGTGGTTTGTGGGGTACTTCAGTCCCGGTCGAGCCATTGGGTCGTCTGTGCCGTACGGGGCGAATCCCCTACCAACCGACAAGGAGAAGTCGGCTCCGCGAACATTCCAACTATTGAAACTGAGCATGAATTCGTGAAGAAGAGTGTGGGGGTGTCGCTTGTCGATAAAGCCCTCACCCCATCCACCGTAAGCCAGTTCGCCGTCTCTCTGGGTAACGCCCTCAAAGTTGAGAGTCGTGCGCAGCGTCAGCAGGCCTCCTTCACGTTCCACATTAGCCATCACCGCTGGCTGTGTCAGATACCAACCTGTCAGGCGAACAGGATCACCACCCTTCCCACCCCGTAGTGGAGCTGTGACTACAGGAAAAATCTGACCCATGCCCGATAAGGTCCACTTATCACCGACGGGAATGCGCAGCATCTGAGCGTGGGCATGGCTAGGATATATGTACAGACTCATAGCCCCCAGTAGGACTACTAGAATTCGGAGCACATTCATGACGCTCTCTCTGTTTGGATTTTGTCTGAAGAAGGCACCCAGAACGGGTGCAGAAACCCTCAGATAAGAGAGCGCGGTGGTGGGCTTTTAATGTCTGGGGCAGGAGCCGAAATACCCTTGATGTAGGACTTTTCGACTGCTAGTACAGAAGGGGGTAATCCTACCCACGTCACTGAAGGGGTTGTGATCGCCGACGTACTGCACCCTATGAACGTTGGGCAAGTAGGGCTCTGCGAATGGGGCGAGTCATCACTCTGATGATGGCTCTCAGCAACCTTATCTGGTGATTCGGACGAACCACCCTCCATGGTACAGAAGGGACTACCTAATTGCCCAAATACAATAAGGGCTGAGGTGAGTACCAAAGATATACGCCGCATACTTAACAATCACGTGATCCGGCCGAAGCACAAAGAGCACCAGCAGGAGCTTCTCTGGAGCCGGGCCTCCATGCCCAGCGTGAGCATCTCCTCCCCGTTCGCGCTGCTCCTAAATCCCGGGTCCGTTTCACTAAGGATCCCCACCCCCCTCAATGTAACTGAGGTCAAGTACGAGGAGTCGGATCACCGTATTCGGTGTGGCCTCGTAGAGAAGCGCCACAGTCCCGTCTTTCAAGCGCTGGAGCACAGAATACGCACCATAGCCTTCACCTACCACCTTCGGAGGTGTGAACGTTTTCCCTTCGTCATAGCTAATCCAAACAGCTAGATTCTGGCGCCCCAGACCGGAACCGGGTGGGTCCCCTACTGGGCCAGAGAACAGCAACCGATCGCGAGCATCACCGTCTTGGACTGCGGAATATCGGACGAGTGAGGCATCTACTGTGGTGATCACGGCGTCGCCGATGACATCGGGACCCCAGGTGAGTCCTCCGTCCCGGCTCAAGTGCCTCCGCCGCGACGTACCCTCGCTTTGCCGAGCGTCGAGAAGGAGATCCCCGCTCGTCAGCTCAACAACCTCAGATTCATTCGCACTCGGTCCGTTCGTGGCAGCACCCGTCTTCCATGTCTCTCCATGATCGTCACTATAGTACACGAAAGGCTCCACTGAGACGCGGGGTCCGTCACGGGTTTCCGCACCTGCTCGGCGGCCCGGGAGTACCAGTCTTCCGTTACGTAACGTGTCCGACTGCCTGCGAAGCTGGATGCCGGATCCCGGCCCGACCGTGCCAGTGCGCAGGTATTTGCCATCAGAGCCCCGGAGTGGTTTCGGGATCACACTTCGATCCGACCATGTGAGGCCGTTATCCATCGATGTGCGGTACCAGACCACTTGATTCCGGTCTTGTGGATCCGGGCTATTCCCAGGTCCCACGCAATCCTCATTGGAACCACAATTGTCAGGAAATTGGTCATACACGATGAACGCAGTTTCAGTCACGAAGTCGAATAAGGGAGTAGGGTTTGCAAAGTCCATCTCTGGATCGCTATCGATTATCGTGAGAGGAGACCACGTGCGGCCACCGTCCTCGCTTCGCTTCATCGCCAAGTCGATATGGCCCGGAGATCCGGGATCCCCTGGACCGCGCCGCCCCTCGACGAATGCCAACAGCACACCGTCGCCAGTTAGGATCATCCCAGGGATGCGGTAGTTGGGCGTTCCGTTCGGCCCCTCAGCTCCTCCAACGAAGACGTCGGTCGAGAAAACGACTTGGGCCGGCCCATTCAAACCGTCGAAGGCACCAGCAATCCAGAATAGCCAGAATAAAACTGCAACTGCTAAGACTATAGTTAACAAACCTTGGGTCGCAGACTTTTTCATAACCTGACCCCTCCGTTATTGAGTCCCACTGATTCTGCTACCCATTGTTAGATCTCCCCTAGACAGTATATGTCGAAATTTCTTGCTGAATTTTCTTGGGGGGTTAAGACTTTCATCCTTAACCCTTCCAACTCCAAGCCCGAAGGCCGCCGGGCGTGCCTCAGACTGTGGCTATGTCGATCGGCTGCACTCCGCTGATATCGAGATCGAATCCTACTCGTTCGATGATGGCCATTAGCTCGGCGCACGTGTAGTCGTCGATCTGCAGGCCCGGGGGGCGGATGAAGGTGGAGTCGATGATGCCGCGTGTGTGGTAGATAAATTTCCGATACGCTAGGCCGATCTTTGGCTGAAACTCGTACCGGATCAGTGGCACGTAACGGTCAAAGAGGGCCGCGGCTCGCCCGGAATCGCCCACCCTGAAGGCCTCGTAGATACCGACCAACACCTCGGGGAACGCGAATCCGGTCATGATTCCTCTCGACCCTCGTTGGAGCTCCTCTAGGAAATAGACGCCGCCCAGACCACCAAAAATCCCAATGGAGTCGGGCGCCAGTCTCTGGATGCGGCTCATCTTCACCAGAACGGGATAGTCCTCGAGCTTGATGTAGCTTACCCCAGCGATCTCGTCGGCCATCCGGGCTATGAGTTCCGGCGACAGCATCGTCCGAAAGGACTCTGGGAAGTCGTGGATCGCGACCGGGATGTCGAGGGCGCCGGCCACCGAAGCGTAGTAGTCGAAGATCACCTGGTCGTTCTGAACGCCAATGGGCGCGACGAACACACCCTGTGCCCCAAGCTCCTGTGCTTCGCGAGCCTGTTCGATGGCGCCAGCCGCACCAAAGGCCAAGATCCCCACCCATGTAGGGAACGAGCCGTCTGCCTGGTCCACCACCGTCGTCACAACCTGCTTCCGCTCAGCATTGGACAGTCGATGGGCTTCGCCCATGAAACCCAGGATGCTGACGCCGTGGACGCCGACCTCCCGCTCGAAGTCGATGAGACGCCTGAGGCTGACCTCGTCGACGACTCCGTCGTCGGTGAAGGGAGTAGGGAGAATCGGAAGAACACCTTGAAGTTGCATCATGCTCGTTCGTTTGAATGTGATTCTCGTGATGCGTTAGATGACCGGTCGTCATCATCACGGGCTGGCAAGAATCGGCCGTTTGTGGGCGCAGCGGCCACCTCATGGTCTTTGTAGACGCAGCGGCCACGCAGCCACGTCGAGACGACTCTTCCGCGGACGCGACGACCGTGGTAGGGACTCCACCCCACGGCGTAGTGCATCTCGCTCTCGTCCAGCGTCCATTCGGCATCTGGGTCGAAGACTACGAAGTCCGCATCGGTACCCGGTTCGAGACGCCCCTTCTGTCCATAGCCGAACAGGGTTGCCGGCCCCGCAGATACGAGCTCCAGGAACCGTCCCAGCCCGATGCGGCCCGTCGCCACCCCCTCGCTGTACAGGAGTGTCCCCAACGTCTCGGCTCCGGGCATTCCGGCGTACGCCTCGAAGATGTCGTCGGTTTCCTTCCTATGTAGCGGGTAGGGGGAGTGGTCCGACGTGACGATGTCGATGAGTCCTTCCTGGAGCTGCTTCCAAAGGCCGTCCACGTCTTCCTGCAAGCGCAGTGGAGGATTGCACTTGGCCCGGCCTCCCTGGTCACGCAGGGCATCCATGGTCAGTAGTAGATACTGAATGCACGTCTCTCCCGACGCCCGGACTCCCTTTGCACGATTCCACTCTATGAGTTCGAAGGTGCGTGGCAACGTGCCATGGACCATGTGGAGACGGGCGCCCGACCAGTAGGCCAGTTCGAGCAGGCGGCCTGCGGCCTCTGCCTCGGCCACGGCCGGACGGCTCAGTGCGTGATCGACCGGCGTCGTGTCGCCACGGGCCTGAAAGGCCTCGACCTGAGCAAGCACGATCTCCTGATTCTCCTGATGAGCAGCCACGGGCCGGCCAGTGTGGGCGATCTCTTGGAAGGCCTCGTAGAGACGGCCGTCGGGGATACGGGGGAATCGAATGGGATCGACCTCGATGGTCGATACCTTGAATCCCACGGCACCGGCCGTGGCCATGTCGGCAATGATCCCAAGGTCCCCTTCGGGAGGAAACGTCGCGTAGAGACCAACGTCGACGACGGCCTCGTTGCCGATGTCCGCGACCTTTGCCTCGAATCTCTCCCTGGAATTGACTGGTCGCGCCGGCTTGTCAAATGGCATGTCGATGACGGTCGTCGTGCCCCCAGCCGCGGCCGCCTTGGTCGTGGCGGTGATCCCCTCGTCCCTGCACGATCGGGTGTGGACGTGCGCGTCCACGAAGCCCGGGAGAACCAGGTGTCCGGAAGCATCGACGGTCTCAATGCCGGAGAGGGGCGTCTCGGAGGACCCCGTCACGAGTCCGTTTGTGATGCCGAGCCATCCGGCCTTCAGGACCATGCCATTCGAGAGAGCGATGTCACCGTGCACCACAAGGTCGTGGGTCGCCGTGTCATTCACAGCTCGGGCCTCATAGCGTCTGCAGCGTCCTTTCCAGGGCGTCGATGGCAAGCCGCCCGAGGGTGAACACCGGGATTTCGATTTCGGCGCCCACACTCTCGAGAATCTCGGCGGGAGACCCAACGTAGTCGAAAACCACCGCGTCGGCACTCGTCTTGCCCAGCCGATCTGCCAGCCACCGAGTGAGCGGCCGTCCGCCAGATTCCCCGAACACGTGAATCCGGCACGAGAAGCCCGCTGCCTCCCATTTTCGCGCCGAAGGCGCCGCCTGGGCCGTGAATGGCACCATAACCTCCAACGATCCAAGGCCGCGACCAGACAACTCCGCTACAGCAACTTCCACCGGCTGAATCAGTGGCTTGCGAGCGGTGAGACTCGGGAAAGTGCCGGCACAGAGGACCAGGTGGGCAGAGACACGACTGTCCAAGTCGGCTATAGCGTCCTGCAGATGGGGCTCCAGGAAAGCTGCATCAGCCACGATGGGCGTTCCGTCACGCAGGCGCGTCTCAAGAGGATATCCGTCCGGATCGCACGCTGGGACTTGACCCCTGGTCAGATCGTCGAGCGCTCCTCGCATCTCGAAACGGGACAAACCCAGAAGGCCCGTAAGACCCTCCATCAAGTCAGGACGGGGCGTCTGACCGATCGTATGGATCCCTACAACAGTATCACTCATGGGCCTTCGGGACGTGGGTGATCTTCAACACGCGACATTCCAGTGGCTTGTAGAGACCCTATTTTCCGTCGCTCGGAGCCGGGGGCGCAAGTAGCCTACTGTCGTCAGTGGCACGGACGCCCGTAGGATGGGGATTCACTCCATTGGACCGAGCTCCTTACGACGCTCGCTCCGATGTGCCGGACCCCCTCAGTGAGGTCGCATGCTCAACTCTCTTCTCGAGAAGCTGGCGGTTGTCGACACCTTCGTCTGGGGCCCGTGGACCATGTGGTTCTTGGCGGGAGTTGCAGTCTATTTCACTGTGCGCTCTGGCTTCTTTCAGATTGCGGGGCTCAGCTACATTGCTCGCAATACACTCGGACGTCTCAAGCCCGGCTCCACCACAGTCAAAGGGCAACTCATGACGCCCGTGCAGGCTGCCGCGACGTCCCTGGCCGGTACGGTGGGCATGGGGAACATGGCTGGCGTGGCGACCGCCCTGTCCGTAGGTGGACCTGGCGCCATCTTCTGGATGTGGCTCCTAGCGTTCTTCGGGATGATGTCGAAGACGGCTGAGATCACCCTTGGCGTGTACTACCGGGAACGAGGCCCCGACGGCCAGCTGCGCGGAGGGCCTCAATACACGATCCAGCGTGGCCTCGGCTGGACTCCCCTCGCCCTCCTGTTCAGCACCGGCATGCTTATCAACGCCGTGTTTGCGGCTTCGATGCTGCAGGCGCACACAGTGGGGCGTGCCCTCTTGGCTAGCTACAGTCTCGATCCGTACCTCGCGACTGGTTCCATGGCACTCATCACTGCGATAGTCGTCCTTGGCGGTGTCCGACGGATCGGCCGCTTCTCGGAGCGGCTGGTCCCCATCATGACCATGGCGTACCTGGCCGGTGGACTCGTGGTGATCGCAGTCAACTTTGAGGCTCTTCCAGCAGTTCTGAGCTCCATCTTCTCACACGCGTTCTCCGCGACGGCGGGAGCTGGTGGCGCCGCCGGTATCGCCGTGAGCACCGCAATCAAGCAGGGCATGGCTCGCGGCATGCTCTCCAATGAGGCGGGCATGGGAACCGCGCCGATGGTTCACGCGACTGCCCAGACCTGTCACCCCTTCCAACAGGGGGTCTGGGGCGCGTTCGAGGTCTTCTTCGATACGATCTTGATCTGCTCCATCACGGCACTGGCCATCCTCTCCACGGGCGCCATGGCCGGCGGTGAGTCGGGCATTGAGCTTCTGCTGGTCGCATTCGCGGAGGTGTTCCCTTTCTCCGTGGCATCAATCATCGTGTCAGGATCCATCGCCACATTCTGCCTGTCCACTCAGATAGGCTTCTACGTCTACTTCGAAACGTGCCTGGTGAACCTAGTCGGTGTGCGTCCTATCCGGGTCCTGCGCTGGCTATACTTCGTGCCGGGTATCGTGGTTGCGGGAGTCGCAGACGTGGATCGCCTCTGGGTGGTTGCCAATATCGCCGTAGCCGCGGTGGCGATCCCCAATCTGGTGGCTATGCTCTGCCTCAGCGGGGTGTTCAGGACCCTCATGAGAGACGAGATCTCCGGTGAGAGAGCCTACGCCACGGCGAACGTGGATGATACTGATCCGGTGCTGCGAGGGATCGGCGCGACGAGGCGCGACGCCTAGAAGGTGGACGGCTACCTAGTCCTGAAGGACATATAAGGATTTCGTCAGCTAGTTCCCACCTTCTAGCTTCAGGGAATCCAATATCTGTTCTCGGTATTTCTCTTTGTTGATGTAATGAGAGTGGTTCAATTAGAAAAATACCGAAGCAGTAGAATCCGGACAGTCAGACCTAATGGTACTCTTTTGTGAACCCATTGCGGCTGTTCGTCACAGTGAAGGAACCATCGGCACGTGCAGAGACCTTGAGCCAGTGTGCCTCTCCGTTATGGATAGGAGCAGGAGAAACGCCCAGTCCCCGTAGAGGTCCTGTCATCGGAGCAACCGGCATTGTGCCCGGCTCGTCGTCGACCCCGTTTGCTATGAAGAGCCCGGGAACCGTGAACTCCTGACCGCTCAGTTGAGAGAAATGCAACTGCCATAGATCCTCCAAACCTGGAGCGGAGTGCAGAACCTGCATCGCTTCAGGTTGTCCGCCTTTCCTCGTTCCGTTGTTCATGATCGCCGCACGAGCCTCGATCGCGTGGACCACGACCTCGGCGTTCGAGCTGGGTTGCCCGTGGTGGGTTACCACAAAAAGGTCGACGGTTCCGATAGGATTTCTGGGGCACATTAGCTCAAACTCAGTGTTCGCAGTCAAGTCACCGAGATGGAGGACTCGAAACGCTCCGAACTGTGCGATGATCCCGACAGACTGAGCATTCTCACCGTTGTCTTCCTGCTGACGTGTGAAGTCGACGCAGTAAGGGTTAACTGCACCTCCACCCCGAAGCGGGCGGTCGATGACCTGCTTCGCCGCTGTGACTACCCTGACATCTATTCTCCCAAGAGGAATCCTATCTCCGGGCGTCACAACGGTGTGTTCGCGATCCTGGTACAGTGCGCGATAGGTGGTGCTGAGGAATTCAGCTACAGTGGCATTCGACTCGACGCTCGGCCCGTGGTCAATGAAGTGCCGGACCGGGACTTGCCTAGCCAACTCCTGCATCGCGCCGTAATGGTCTCCATGCCAGTGGGTCGTGATCAGGTGGTTGATCTCAGTGACACTGGCGTCGCGCATTGCGCTTATGATTCGACCGGCATCTCTGGTCGCCCGCTGTCCGCCATTTCCCGTGTCGATCAGAAGCGTTTGGCCGTTTGGAGACACAAACAGCGTCGCACCTCCACCCTCGACATCAATCAGGTAAATTTCAAGAGCCTGACCACTCGCTTTGACCGGAGAGACAGCTGATCCGAGTGTGATCAGACTGATGGCGAATAACAAGGTTTTCTTCATACCCTAATTCTGCCCCCTCACCCCGCAGGACCGCAACGTAGACGGGAGCACCACACCGGACGCGCAAAACAGTGTTGTATAGTCGGGCAGTGCATGCAGGGGGGTGCCGGACACAATGTAAGAGCCCTCACAATCTCTGATATATGAACTCCTCAGTCCGCTTGAGGGCCTGTTCTAGATCCGTAACGAGATCCTCAACATCCTCAATGCCAATCGATAGCCGGAGTAGGCCCTCACCAATTCCTGCCGCGCGCTGAGCGGCTTCATCCATCGATGCGTGGGTCATGGTTGCTGGGTGTGTGATAAGGCTCTCGACACCTCCCAATGACTCAGCGAGAGTGAAGTAGCGGAGTCCACTAACAAACGCGTCTACAGCCTGACGTCCGCCCTCAAGATCAACACTGACCAAGCTCCCCCATCCAGACTGCTGCTTCATAGCAATCTCATGGCCCGGATGGCCCGGAAGGCTTGGATGATGGACTCTCTCGACTACTGAGTGACCGCAAAGGGTCTCGACCACGCGAAATGCGTTCGCCTCGTGGATGCGGGTTCTAGCCTCAAGCGTACGGATACCCCGGAGCGTCAGATACGCATCGAAAGGTGCACCGGCCACCCCTAGGCAGTTCGACCACCACCCCAGCGTCTCTAGCAGTGCCGGATCTCGAGCCACGACCGCGCCACCCACAACGTCGCTATGACCGTTCAACAACTTTGTCGTCGAGTGAACAACGAGATCTGCACCAAGTTCAAGCGGTAGTTGATTAGCAGGGGATAAGAACGTGTTATCCACAACCGAAACTGCACCAATCTCGCGAGCCAACTTCGCCCAAGCTTCAATGTCTGTAACACGAAGCAGGGGATTGCTTGGCGTCTCGATCCAGATGATGCGGGGCCGACGCTCTCTCGCTAACTGGACGGTCTCAGGTAAGCGTTGGTCAACGAATTCAACATCGAAGCCAACACGCTCACTCTCCGCTAAGAAAAGCCGGTGACACCCGCCGTAGCAGTCGTGCGGTGCTAGAAGCAGGTCCCCACGCGAGAGTAACTTCGTGGCCAGCATCACCGCGGCCATCCCAGAAGCCGTGATCACAGCACCCGTCCCATGCTCGAGTCCAGCTATTGCATCAGCGAGTTGATCTCGCGTGGGATTCGCGGTTCTGGAGTAATCGTAACGTCCAGGTACACCCGGCGCGGCGAAAGCGTAGTTCGCTGAAAGGTAGATCGGCGGAACCACAGAGCCGTACGCAGTGTCGGTGGCGATGCCGGTTCTCACTGCCCTTGTGATTGTCCCAGTACCCTTTCGTCGAATCGGTTTCACTCCGATACCATTAGAAGAGCGGGCGCTCATTGTAGAACCTCTTTGGGGCTGTTGAGTGCAAGCCGGATTACGTCTGAAACTTGTCGCGACTCCTTAAGGAACGCGTCGTGCCCATAGATGCTGGTGATTCGGATGTGCTCTGACGACGATGGGAGCTGACTCGCCAGATCCTCCACAAGCCACGGCGGTACTAGGGCATCGGTGTCGAACGAGACCAAAGTCGATGGTGTCTTGATCGCTGATGGATTCGAGCAGTGCAGATCGATCGATTCAGATAGCCGCAAGAATCCATCGGTGTCGAAGCAACGGGAAAACGCTCGACCTCGGGCCTCTAGGTAGCCTTCTACCTCAAAGCACGCTGCCTTTTCTTGATTGAAATACGTTGGATTTGTGTCAAAGCGGTTCTCAAACTCTTCAGGGCTTCTATAGGTCGTCATCGCCAAACCTCTCGCGAGCGCGAGACCCCGGTTACTATGGCCTACTTCTTCCGCAAAACGCACGAGTGAGCGCTGGAGGCTGCGCCAAGCAGTTGCCATGGGGTGGGTGCGGTGCGCGGCACAGAACAGAATCAATTCGCGAGCACGTTCCGGAAAGAGCTCTGCGAAAGCCAGTGCGACCATTCCCCCATATGATGCCCCAACTAGGGAAACGTGCTGAATACCCAGTGCGTCCAGAACCTCCGCAAGCACACGAGCTTGGTCTTTAGTGGTGATCGGGCCGGGTGTCGGAAACGGGCACTGTGTTCCCCCAAGGAATTCAACTCCAATCAGGCGATGCGTTGAAGGATCAAGTGCTCCACCAGCCTTCACGACATCCGCCCACCAGCCAGGGGATGGATTTGCTGCCGTGGGCTGGAGGTGGCGGCCCGCTGAAATACCACCGAGTACCACTATGGGCGGACTGTTCGTTGGGCCATGAATCTCCCAAAGGAGATCAAGATCATGTTTCCCGTGGTAATCGAGCCTGATACTGCTACGACTAGAACCTTCTTCATGGCCGGGCGATACCCCAGTAGAGCAGTACGCATCGATGTCAGGGACATCATGCGATAGAAGAGATCGTGTCATGTCGAACCCCCAGGCCGAGCTTAGCTCATCGGACCCCTGGAGATCACCGCCCAAGAAATGGCTACCGAGCAAAGGCTCGACGGACGGCTCATCTGTCGTTGAACCCAAAGGTCCACCGCAGGAGTTGGCACCTTTCGGAATTGCCACGTTCCGTAGGTTGCCCCGGCGTCTAAGGGCCAGTCCCTCAGCCGGTCTCGATGAGTTATGTAAGAGGCCAGACTAAGCACGGCCACCTTAGTAGTCAACCGGACAGGGTTGCCCCGGTAAACTGCCCTTTTGCTTCCTGAATCCACAGGGCCGCAACTTAGACAGGGGCAGCACCACACCGGACACGCAAAACAGTGTTGTATAGTCCAGCCGTGGGTGCGGTGAAATGGGGGGTGCACCCCACTGGGGGGTCGCTTGCTGGCGTAATTCGCAAGCATCACCGAAGATTAGCCGCATGCACTACATTCGACTCTCAGCTCTGCTCTTACTCCTAGCGTGCGGTGATGGGAGCTCTAACGAAACCTCTGACGAGCTGACCCGATTGGAGATTGTGGGTAGCAATGCGTTCTGGTACTACGCTGACCTAGATGCGGCGACCAATTTCTATACGAAAACCCTGGGTCTTAAGCTCGCCGCAGATTATGGTTTTGCTAAGATCCTTCACGTCGCGGGCACTTCCTACTTGACGTTAGTCGATGGAACGATGGGGATGCATACGCCCGATGAGCCCAAGACAGTCGCACTAGCCCTTGTGACCGATCAGCTTGATGAGTGGTGGGAGTACCTTAGCCACCAGGGTGTCGAGATGCGGAACGCGTATAACCCGACCGAGAATAGCGCCCATGACGGGTTCGTCGCGTATGATCCTGAGGGGTATTATCTGGAATTCGAGCGCTTCAACCCCCACTCTGAAAACGAGCGATTCTTACCTATGCTTGAACGCGCGGAGACCGTCCCCGCTCAAAGCATAGATTCGGAGGTTCCCTCTGGTTTGGGCTTCAAGGCGACCATCCTCTGGTTGTACTATCGAGACTTGCCTGGCATGGAAGACTTCTGGGAAGACGAGATCGGCCTCCGTATGGTCGCCGACCAAGGTTGGACGAAGATTTATAAGGCTTCCTCGACCGGCTTTATTGGCTTGGTGGATGAGACTAGGGGAATGCACTCCTACACAGAGCAAAAGGCAGTGACTATCTCACTGTGGACGACCCAGTTGGCTGAATGGTTCGAGCACCTCCGCGGCGGATCCCTTGAGATGCGATCCGAATCGATTGAAGAAGGGAATCCTCGGTACCGCGCGTTCGTTGGCTACGATCCCGAGGGCTATTACGTAGAGTTTGACACGTTCTTACCACACGAAGATAACGAGGAACTGCTACTAGGACTGGGGAGCTAGTTCCCACCTTCTAGGCCGGAGAGGACGGGCAAACACGGGAAGTACTTTCCCTAGTCCTTCCCCCCTGCCTGCAGAATGTCCGCAACTGAGACGGGAGCACCACACAGGACTGAGCAGCCCCACCAATTTTTTTGCAGGAAACGGCATTCCAGTGGCGGCGATGTGTGCGGACAATTCGGGAGTGGTAGCTTCCCTGCCCGAGCCTCCGAGGCCCACCCAAGCAAACAGTGTAGGAGTCAGCAGATGCCCCATTGTCCCGTGCGAGCCATCCGACTCATGGTGACCCTCTCGGCCACCATTCTCGCTGTTCAGGTCGTCACGGCGGTGCCCGCCCTAGCACAGTCACCGACCGGCCGTGGAATTGATGCACACATGCACATCCTCAGCCCCGAGAACTGGATGGACTCACCTGTAGGTGCTCAAGGATTGATCGACGCAGCAATCGACGTACAAACCATTGTCCAGCTTGTAGATGACGCGGAGATCGAGCGGGCAGTGCTAATAAGTGGAGCCTACTTCTTCCAGGACCAAGAGCGTGCCCGGCACGAGAATGAGTTCACTTCCCAGCAAGTTCGCGCTTATCCAGAACGCTTCGTTGGATTGTGTTCTGTCGCTCCTTTACAACCCTGGGCGCTGGACGAGCTGGAGTACTGCATCACCTCGCTAGAGTTGCAGGGGCTCAAGCTTCATCTCGTCGCAGAGAACATGAACCTAACCAACCCGGAGCATCTTGGAGTTATAGCGGGATTGCTTGCGGAAGCAGCCGAACTAAAGCCCGGCCTGCCAGTCTTGATCGACTTTAATTGGACCGATGACGCACAGACGTTCAGCCTCATACAGTTGGCCTTCACGAATCCCTCGGTCAACATTGTGATGGCTCACGGACTCGGACACCACTACTCAGAACTTGCGAGTATATACCTCTACCGCGAGTTGCTTGGAGGCTTTGGCGAGAACCTCTACATCGACATCAGTTCAACCCTGTTCTTATACCCGCCGGGGTCGCCACCGTTCGAGAACTACATTTGGCACCTGCGTCGTTTCGGGATGGACCGGGTCCTGTTCGGTTCGGACTATCCGGTAAAATCCAGTAGTGAAGCACTCGAAGCACTCGAAGCCATGGGGTTCACACCTGAGGAACAGAACCAGATTCTTCAGGACAACGCGCTGAAGGTCTACGGCTTCCAGCCGTCCGTGCGACGTTGAATCTCGAAATCCTCGCCTACGAGACGACGCATCTTGGCTATC